>SAMEA3663178__coassemble_123_pt1 | contig 32670 bp, 23 predicted proteins | sample SAMEA3663178__metabat2_low_PE_006 | metagenome-assembled genome bin SAMEA3663178 (sample SAMEA3663178) | pig gut metagenome | biome: pig gut; feature: pig-associated habitat; material: faeces | place: Denmark | collected 2012
ATCCTCGTCAGTCCAGTCCTTTACGTGTTTTTTCAGGTCAGCGAACATTTTTACAACTTTGATATTCGCTCCGCCGTGACGAGGTCCTTTGAGGGAGCCAAGTGCAGCTGCGATAGCTGAATATGTATCTGTTCCAGAAGATGAAACGAGATGAGTCGTAAAAGTAGAGTTATTACCGCCGCCGTGCTCTGCATGAAGAATCAGTGCGACGTCTAGAAGCTTTGCCTCGAGAGGGGTAAAGCTGCTGTCGTCTCTTAAGCAGTGGAGAATGTTCTCAGCTGTAGAGTATTCCTTCTTCGGGCGGTGGATAATAAGAGAATCGCCCTTGTCATAGTATCTGTATGCCTGATATCCATAGACAGAGAGCAGTGGGAACATGGCAATCAGCTGAATGCACTGTCTTAGTACATTGGACTCTGATATGTCATCAGGATTGTCATCATATGAATAGAGAGCCAAAACAGACCTGGCAAGAGAGTTCATCATATCGCTTGAAGGCTTTTTCAAAATAGAATCTCTTACGAAGTTCTTTGGAAGTGTTCTGTATGAGGACAACATTCTGATGAAATCATTCAGCTGCTGTCTGGTAGGAAGCTCTCCAAAAAGGAGCAGATATGTGATCTCCTCGAATCCAAAGTGATTATCCGGTTTGATATTCTTTACGATATCGGCGACATTGTAGCCTCTGTAATACAGCTCGCCTGGGATCGGGACATTCTTCCCGTCGATGACTCGCTGTGAATTCACCTCTGAGATATTCGTAATACCGACTAAGACACCTTTTCCGTTTATGTCCCTGAGGCCACGCTTAACGCCGTACTCTGTGTAGAGCTCTGGGTTTACATAAGACGCCTTTTTGGTCAGTTCTGCGAGCTGCCCTATCTCCGGTGTGATCTTACTGTAACTCGATGGCAAAATAAACCTCGCTTTCTTTTTCCTTTTCCTTGTGTACAAATATAAAAACTATTTTAGCAGTTTAAGCTGAGTTTTACAAGCAAAGTGGCAGGTGATTTTAAATACATTTTACATGGAAATGTATGAATACATTCAAAAGAAGGTTGATTTTTCTCTGCAATAGGTTATAATGAAACGCGGTACTTAAAGAAATACAATTGATTAAGAATCAGAAAGAGGTTATCAAATGGCTAATATCGATCTGACACAGTACGGAATCACCGGAACTACAGAAATCGTGTACAATCCTTCTTACGAGGACCTGTACAAAGAGGAGATGGCACCGGGTCTTACAGGCTATGACAAGGGCCAGGAGACAGAGCTTGGCGCTGTCAACGTTATGACAGGTATTTTCACCGGACGTTCTCCTAAGGATAAGTACATCGTTATGGATGAGAATTCCAAGGACACAGTTTGGTGGAATTCAGAAGAGTATCCAAACGATAACCATCCAGCTTCAGAGGACACCTGGAAAGCCTGCAAGGAAATCGCTAAGAAAGAGCTCTCAAACAAGAAGCTCTATGTAGTAGATGGTTTCTGCGGAGCTAACAAGGATACCAGAATGGCTGTCCGCTTCATCATGGAAGTAGCTTGGCAGGCTCATTTCGTAAAGAATATGTTCATCCGTCCTACTGAAGAGGAGCAGAAGAACTTCAAGCCTGATTTTATCGTATATAACGCTTCAAAGGCTAAGGTTGAGAACTACAAGGAGCTCGGTCTTCGTTCTGAGACAGCAGTTCTCTTCAATATCACAAGCCATGAGCAGGTTATCATCAACACCTGGTACGGCGGTGAGATGAAGAAGGGTATGTTCTCTATGATGAACTACTACCTTCCACTCAAGGGCATCGCTTCTATGCACTGCTCGGCTAACACTGACCTTAACGGTGAGCACACATCTATTTTCTTCGGACTTTCAGGAACAGGAAAGACTACACTTTCTACTGATCCTAAGAGACTTCTTATCGGTGATGATGAGCACGGCTGGGATGACAACGGTGTATTCAACCTCGAGGGAGGCTGCTACGCTAAGGTTATCAACCTTGATAAGGACGCTGAGCCAGACATCTATGGCGCTATCAAAAGAGACGCTCTTCTTGAGAACGTTACTGTAGACGCTAACGGAAAGATCGATTTCGCAGATAAGTCAGTTACAGAGAATACTCGTGTATCTTATCCTATCTACCACATCGAGAAGATCGTTAAGCCTATTTCACACGGCCCAGCAGCTGATAACGTTATCTTCCTTTCAGCTGATGCTTTCGGAGTACTTCCTCCTGTATCTATCCTTACACCAGAGCAGACCAAGTACTACTTCCTTTCAGGATTCACTGCAAAGCTTGCTGGTACAGAGAGAGGTATCACAGAACCTACTCCTACATTCTCAGCTTGCTTCGGACAGGCATTCCTCGAGCTTCATCCTACCAAGTACGCTGAAGAGCTCGTTAAGAGAATGGAGAAGAGCGGCGCTAAGGCTTATCTCGTAAATACTGGTTGGAACGGAACCGGAAAGAGAATCTCTATCAAGGATACAAGAGGTATCATCACAGCTATCCAGACAGGTGCCGTAGACAAGGCTCCTACAAAGAAGATTCCTTACTTCGATTTCGAGGTTCCTACAGAGCTTCCTGGCGTTGATCCAGCTATCCTCGATCCACGTGACACTTATGCTAGTGCTTCAGAGTGGGATGAGAAGGCTAAGGATCTCGCTCAGAGATTCATCAAGAACTTCAAGAAGTATGAGGGTAACGACGCTGGTAAGGCTTTAGTTCCAGCAGGTCCTCACCTTGACTGATAGTAATCTATCGTAAAAATACCGGGAGCCGGCAGAGAAATCTGCCGGCTCCTTTTTTGTGCTTTCAGCTTTTATTTTTAACTGAAAGCACGCCTTCAGCGTCCATAATTTTTCAGCTTATCCAGATCATAGATACGGCATTCGCCTTTTTCAATAGAGAGGATGCCAGCTTCGGACATCTGCTTTACTATCCGCGAGATGGTCTCTCTGTTGGAACCCATGAAACCGGCCAAAAGAGTTATCCGAAGCTCAAATGGAATCTGCACATATCCATCCCTCTTTATCCCCAAATCCCTCGCGAATTTCCAGATGCGGGAGGCCGTCTGATTGTCTAAGTGAGTGCTCTTGGTAGAGATTTCAAGCATGTGGTAGAGCTTGCGGATTTTAAGGGCCATGGAATTTATCACATATCTGTTAAAGGAAAAATCGGCTTTCATGATACCAAGCATGTCAGACCGCGGGTAGCCTATCACGGTTAGATCTGAAAGTGCAAGACAAGAAATGGATGCTGAGACACCATCTAAGATCACTTCATTAAGAAGGCTTCCTTCGCCTAATAGAAAAATATTGCGGACACCATGCTCGTCACTGTCGCGGCTTAAGACAGCATATCCAGAGATAATCAGATAGACAACGTTTACTTTATCCCGGATATTAAAGAGATGTTCACCCTTTTTTATTTTTACAGTACAGCCATTTTCAAGCAGTGCATTCTGCGTCTTTTTTGTTGCCTTTTTATAGATATCCAGATCAGTTAACGAATTCATAGAACCACCCCGATTTCGTTTATTTTTTATAGAGCTTAATTATAACATATTTATTTCCAAAACGTGATGTACGTCACGGCAGACTTTAGGCTGACGTGCTAAAATATTTTCAGTTGAAAAGTAAGAATTCCATGGCTTTTTGAAAAGGAGTAGCAGGATCTATGGGATATGTAGTGAGTAAAGAGGCATTTGATAAGGTGCTTCAGAAATTGGGAGAAAAATACCGGCTGTATGCGCCGGTGAGAAAAGCAGGAGAAGGGCGCTTTACAGATACTGATGTCGTCAGATACGATTTTGTAAAAAGTCTTGAGGACATGGAGCTTGACGCGAAATCCGACTACGCGTTTAAGGAAATCCTGACTCCGCTGTCACAGACTCTGTTTTTCTTTACTGAGGGTGAAACGAAGGAAGCGGACATGGATATTAGCGACGCGATAGTGTTTCTTCGCGCCTGCGACCTTCACGCGGTAAAGAGTCTCGATGATATCTATCTGAGAAACAAATTCGAAGATCCATTTTACAAAAAAATCCGTGAGCACATAAAGTTCGCTCTTATAGGATGTGCGTCTTCATTTGACAACTGCTTCTGTGTGGATATGGGCACAAATATAGCGCCGGAGGACTATATTTTTTCAATAGATGTAGCTGGAGATCAGGTAAAAAGTAAAGTGATCTCTGAGGAGGTAGCGGAGATTTTTGACAGCCTTTCTGCGAAAAAGGAGGAGGTCACTCCTGCTCATGTGAGTGATAATCCAGTTCATGTAGAGATTCCGGATCAGATTCCAAACAGCGTATTTAAGTCAGACATATGGGATGAGTACAGCTCACGCTGCATAGGCTGCGGCAGATGTAATGTCGTCTGTCCTACCTGTACCTGCTTTACGATGCAGGATACCTTCTATTCTGAGAACGGAAAGGTCGGAGAGCGCCGCAGGGTAGCAGCTTCATGTATGATAAACGGCTACACAAATGTGGCTGGCGGCGGCCAGTACAGAAAGAGCCAGGGCGAGCGCATGAGGTTTAAGGTCCTGCATAAGATTTCTGACCATAAAAAGAGATTCGGCCATAACATGTGCGTAGGCTGCGGCAGATGTGACGATGTCTGTCCTGAATACATCAAGTTCTCGAATATCATTAACAAGGTAAATAATGCAGTAGAAGAGGAGGGCAGATGATGAGTCAGGAAAATATTTATGTGCCGTTCAAATCTGAGATTCTCGATGTCATAAAGCATACGGCAAAAGAGTATACTTTTCGCATGAAGTTCGAAGGAGAGTGTAAGCCTGGACAGTTTTTCGAGGTTTCCGTTCCGAAATTTGGTGAGGCGCCGATTTCTATCAGTGGTATTGGTGACGATTTCGTAGACCTGACTATCCGCCGTGTAGGTACTGTTACGAATGAGGTATTCGAGCATTACAAGGGACAGTATCTGCTGATGAGAGGACCTTACGGTAATGGTTTTGATACGAGCCTCTATACAGATGGCGAGACAGTTGTAGTCGCAGGTGGTACCGGAGTATCTCCTGTCCGTGGAGTTATCGCGGCACTAGCAGATTCAGCTGCACCAAAGGATAAGCATGTGATCGTTGGTTTCAAGAGTCCTGACGACATGCTTTTCAGGGATGATTTAAAGGACTGGGACGCGAAATTAGACCTTATCCTTACTGTCGATGGCGCGCCGGAGGGATATTCAGGAAAGGTCGGACTTGTAACCAAGTATATACCTGATCTGCCTTTAAAGGATGCTGGCAGCGCTAAGGCTGTTGTGGTTGGTCCTCCTCCAATGATGAGATTTACTGTGATGGGACTTATCGAGAAGGGATTTAAGGAAGAAAATATCTGGGTATCACAGGAGCGCAAGATGTGCTGTGGCCTTGGTAAATGCGGGCACTGCCGCATTGGAGACAAATACGTATGTCTCGACGGACCGGTGTTTAACTATAGTGTGAGCAAGGATATGCTGGATTGACAGGAGGCTTTAGGATGAGTGCAGATATAAATGTTAAGAGCTTAAAGAAAAATGCGTTCCGCGTGTCCAAGCATCGCGGTGAGACAGCCTCAAGGGTGCGTATTCCTGGCGGTCTTATTAACGCGAAGTCTATGGTAAGAATTACTGAAATCGCGGAAAAATACGGGAACGGTTCTATTTTTATCACAAACCGTCAGGGCGTTGAGATCCTGGGGATTTCACTCGAGGACATCGATGCTGTAAATAAAGAGCTGCAGCTGTGCATCGATGAGGCTCATATCAATCAGGAAGAGAGAGACAAGGGCTTTCCGGCTTCTGGTACGAGAAATGTGGTGGCCTGTCCTGGAGCAAGGCTCTGTCCGTTTGGCTGCTATGATACGACTGCCTTTGCGCAGAAGATGGAGGATCAGATATTCCCGAACAACAGGCATTTCAAGATTGCTTTTACAGGCTGCTCAAATGACTGTGCCAAGGTCAGGATGGACGATTTCGGCATCATGGGCATGACTGAGCCGCAGTACGATCCGGACCGGTGCATCGGCTGCCAGCAGTGTGTAGACTACTGTAAAATCAGATCCGTTGGCGCTTTAAAAATGGTCGGAGGCAAGGTCGTAAGAGATACCGACAAGTGTATCGGCTGCGGCGTCTGCGTGACCTATTGTCCTACCAGGGCATGGACCAGATCAAAGGAGCACTATTTCAGGGTTACTCTCTTAGGACGCACAGGTAAGAAGAATCCAAGGCTGGCAGAGGACTTTATGAAATGGGCAGACGAAGAGACTGTGATGAAGATCGTAAAGAATGCCTATGCCTTTGTTGAGGAATACATCGATCCTAATGCGCTTGAATCTAAGGAGCATGTGGGTTATATAGTAGACCGCACCGGCTTTGATGAGTTCTACAAGTGGATCATGAAGGATGTCACTTTGAACGAGAAGTGCGAGGTAAACAACCGTCTCTATTGGGGTGGAAAGCACTACGATGTCAGCAACAATATCAAGCCTGTAGGAGTGAATGATATCAGATAAGGCTTAGAATAAAGAAATTTATATTTAAACACAAGACAGGACCTGGCGGTGCCAGGTCCTGTCTTTTCTAAACAGCTGATTTTAAGGCATTTGCCAAGCTCTGTTTTATGTTTTTCGGCAGTTTTGTTTTGCATTTTTCGACAGTTTTGTTTTGCATTTTTCGGAACGCTTGTTCTGCGATACTAAACGAACGGGGATTAGCGCAGAAACTGGCATGTAACGAACGGGGATTAGCGTACGATTTGGCTTTACCTGAACGGGGATTTGCGCTATAATAAGGCTGGAGGTGTTGATTTATGGCCAATCCGGTTTTTAAAAGAAAGATTTATGATGAACTGCTGTCATGGAAACAGAATCAGAGCGACAGATATGCAGTGCTGGTGAAGGGAGCCAGGCGAGTTGGTAAATCAACTATAGTGGAGGAATTTGCCAGAAACGAATTCAGATCTTATATACTTATAGACTTTGCGCATACCAGTGAAGAGATAAAAGCACTTTTTGACGATACATATCATCTGGATTTTTTCTTTCTGCAGCTTCAACAGATGACGCACACGAGACTGTATGAACACGAATCAGTGATTATTTTTGATGAGGTTCAGCTTCTTCCAAAGGCCAGACAGGCCATCAAGTATCTCGTGGCAGATGGCAGATACAAGTATATAGAGACAGGTTCACTGCTTACTATAAGGAAGAACATAAAGGATATACTGATCCCCAGCGAGGAATTGAAGATTTCGATGTATCCGATGGATTTCGAGGAATTTCTCTGGGCGATAGGAGACGAAGTAACCGCAGACACCATCAGAGCGCTTCTTCAGGCAAAGAGGCCGGCAGGTAATTCAATGCACAGAAGCCTCATGCGTCTGTTCAGGCTGTATATGCTGGTTGGAGGGATGCCGCAGGCAGTTGATACCTATATACAGAAGAATAATCTTCAGCTTGTAGATGAGACAAAAAGAAGGATAATCGAACTATATGAAGATGATTTTTTCAAGATAGATGAATCTGGTCTGGCCAGTGAGATATATGATTCGATTCCAGCCAGCCTTACAAGCAATGCTTCGCGATATATGTATTCAAATGCAAAAAATGACATCAGAGGTACTCAGATTCAAAAAATACTTCCTGATCTGCTCAGCTCATACACTGTGAATATCGCTTATCATTCAAGTGATCCGGGTGCAGGTATGTCTCTTTCGAAAAATCTCGACAGATATAAGCTTTTTACCTCTGATACAGGGCTGTTTGTCACGCTTGTGTTTAAAGACAAGAAATACACCGAAAATGTCATCTATAATAAGCTCCTTTCTGATAAAATCGAAGCAAATCTTGGCTATATCTACGAAAATATTATTTCTCAAATGCTTACTGCAAAAGGGAACCAGTTATTTTATTATACGATGAAAAGTGAGACATCAAATCATCTGTATGAGATTGATTTTTTGCTCCCGTCAGGAGATAAAATATGCCCGATTGAGGTCAAATCGGGCAATTACAGGAATCACAGGTCTCTGGATGTATTCTGTGACAAATACAGTCAACGAATCAAGGATAAGTATGTAGTTCACACCAAGGATTATAAATGGGAGAATGGCATCAATTATATACCAGTATATATGGTGCCGTTTTTATAAGGCAGTGCGAAAAATAAACCGACAGAAAGGGGTGAGTCCGTAAAATACTTACTGTTGATTTTTTCAGGAAAAATAAATATGATATCAGATATAGTATTTATGCTTTGGAAGTAAAAAAATAAAAGTAAGTGATAGAAAGGGAAAACAATGGGCCTTACCAGAAAAGTAAAAAGAAATCTTGACAATAGCAGCGGTCTACCACCAGAACTTCAAGACAGCATCAACAGCCTTTTTGATGATTTCTATGGAAAAGAAGTTGATGACGATGAAGAGAATGATGAAGAATCAGATAATATCTCGTGGAAGTCAGATATGGATAAAGAATCAGATGCTCCTGTGAAAACAGATGACAATAATGATTAATCAGACAACACTTTAATGCAAAAGAAGATGACCAGGAAGAAGAGGATGAATAAATGAGCTCAGAAGAATTTGACGAGAGCACTATTGAATTGCATGAAGGAAGACCTGCTGATGATGCCGGGGCACAAGCAGTTCAAGACGAAGGATCTTTCGAAGCAGATCAATTCAGCGAGACTCTCATTTGCGCCTGAGGAAAAAATGAAAGGTATATGCTATGTTTCATACTACATCTTACTCAAATGAACTGCCTTCAGTCGGCCTTGGAAGCACAGTCTTCTGGTACGGCAACAGGGAAGCTGAAAAGGCTATGGCGAGGGCTGTAGATGATGGACTTATCAGCCTTATCGATACGGCAGAGATGTACGGCGGTGGCAGAAGCGAGGAGGCAGTTGGCAGAGTGCTTAAGGAAGTGGGATGCGATAAGGTCTTTCTCGTGGATAAAATTCTGCCAGACAATGCTACACCTTCTGGTTTCAAAAAGAGTCTTGAAAAATCGTTAAGACGTCTCGGAACTGACCATATAGATCTGTATCTCCTGCATTGGAGAGAAAAGGCAGACCTGGCCTTCGTGGCGGAAGCTATGACAGAGGCAGTAGAAGAGGGACTGATTCTTAAATGGGGCGTTTCAAACTTCGATGTGAGCGATATGGAGGACCTCTTTGCAGTAGAGCACGGAGGTGACTGTTTTACAGACCAGGTACTTTATAACCTCTGCGAGCGCGGCCCGGAATATGACCTTTTCCCGTGGCTTTTTGAGCATGGAGTCCACCCTATGTCTTATTCATCACTAGGCTCTGACATGACAAAAACGAGAAGAACCTGTGAATCCTGTCGGGCAATTCAGGAAATAAGCGCTGAGACCGGACTTACTCCGGCAGCGATAATGCTCGCCTTCAACACCAGAAACCACGACCTCTGCGCGTTGTTCGGCAGCTCGTCCTATGAGCACATAAAAACGAACCTCGCAGGCATAGGCACAGACATTACTCCATTTCTTGAAAAAATAAACGCAGCCTTCCCGGCACCCACAAAAAAGGTACCACTGGCGAAGATATGATATGAGAATAGATCAGGAATAACATTGCCTGCACAAAATTCCTGTATCAAAAGAGCAGAAAAAACTCCGCCGTGAGAAACCTCACAGCGGAGCGTTTTATTTTTATCAGAGGGTTGAAAGCTCTTCGAGCTTTTCTTTGATCTGTGCCGCAGTTTCGAGAAGTGTCTGGACAGAAGCAGCTATCTCTTCGGCAGCGGCTGCTAAGTCGGTGGTCTTGTCGTTTACACCGTTTACAGTTTTCTGAAGGTCCTGCGCATCCTGAGTCAGCCTGCCGACAGATTCAAGTGCCTTGGACTGGCTCTCGTTACTCTTGTTCGCGGTATCGGAGGATTCAGTGGCAAGAGAATTGATCTGTTCGGCTACAACAGCGAAGCCTCTTCCGGCATCTCCAGCTCTTGCAGCCTCGATGCTGGCATTTAATGCGAGCAGGTTGGTCTGCTTTGCTATGTCTACAACCTCGGCGTTGTTCTTTTCAAGCTCATCAAAGATATTATTGATCTCGCTCATTGAGCTTACGAGGCTTTCACAGAATTTGCTGACGTCGACCATATCTGAGGAGATCTCTGTGCTCTCCTGAGCATTGTTATCATTTCCGGCAGACATGTTATCGATAGCCTGATACAGCTGTTCAAACGAATCATTGATATCAGAAATAGTATGCTGAATCTTATCCTTTTGTGCAGCAATAGTATTTTTCTCTTCTGTTACCTCCTTAGCAAGAGTATCAGCCTTCTCTCTGCCTTTTTCTACCAGCTGCTTCGTGTAGAAGATACAGTTTTCCTTGCGGTTGAAGCCATTGTAGATGGCATCGGCCATTTTTTCACAGGTGTCATATCCACAACAGGAGCAGTTTATCTGGCGGCTTTCCTCTGTGGTCTTTAGCATATCGTTGTAGATTTCGTTCCGCTCTTCTTCAGTAGGAATCTTATATGCGGCTTCTGCTGAGCGGTCCGTGTATTTTCTTAGGTAGTCATTTAAATCAAGGTTCTTAAACTGTTCGTTAAATTTTTTTAACCTCTGTGCAGGAGAAAGCTTTCTGCCCCAGGCAGTTTTCTTATCTCTCTTTGAATCTTCACGGATATCCAAAAGAGAACTGAACACATCGTCATCCTCAGCTTTATCGGCCTCGCAGCCAGTTCCGTACAAACAGCCCTGACCGCAGTTTAAAACATCGTAGAATAAATACTTGGATTCGCCTTTTGCAATCTTTTCTCTGTTGTTCGCAAGGAAATTATAGAGATGCTTTTCACCCTCCATCTGACGGATATACACGTCATCGCCTAAGAACCAGTAGACATTCTCCTTAAGTCCGCCCGGCATAGGGTAGATAGAACCGAGACCGTATTCCACCTCATCTGTAGCGTCGCTTGACATGATTCCGTGCTCTCTTACGTATTTCATCATGTGATCTAAGGTGACATTGTAGCTCACATACCCGCCGTTATTCGGATCGGTGATCTCATACTTCTTTGCGATACAAGGGCTTATGAACGCGAGCTTATCTGTGATTCCCATCTGCTTTCTGACGTAAATGGCGGCGCACATCATAGGGCTCTGTACCGGGAAAAGCTTCGGTATAAGAGTTGGCTCATAGTGCTCTATGTAGCGGACTAAAGCCGGGCACGGCTGAGAAATACCGCCGAGGAAATTATGCTTTGCTATGTAATTCAGGTATCCCCATGTACAGATATCAGCTCCGAATGAAACGCTGATGATATGATTTACTCCAAGCTTTTTTAAGCCACCGAGAACCTGGCCATATTCTCTCGGGTAATTGGCCTTGAACGCAGGTGCTAAAAGAATCGAAATCTTTTCTCCCTTAGCGAGATCTGCGAAAAACGCATCAGTATCACCATTAAACTCTCTTGCATGATGCTCGCAGGCGTCAAAGCACGAGCCGCAGGCAACGCATCTGTTCGGATCTACATCGATCCTGTTCGCTCCGTCCTTTTCTACTGAATAGTTCGCGCCGATGCACGGACATACTCTCACACACTTGTTACATCCAATACAGTTATCGTTAGTATAAACGACCTGACTATCAGCCATCTCAGCCTCCAATAAATACATACTTTATTTAATTTTAATATTTTTTTTAATAACATACAAGAAAAAAATATTAAAAACGTGTCATTTTTTTGAGAAAATTGATTTTCTGAATTGATTTTCGTTTTATTTTTTCCATGATAGAATTGGGCTTCGGGGAAAGAATATGTATAATAAGTGTGTTACTAATAAAAAGATTACTTTAGTAAATTTTTATGCTGGGTGGTATAATTAACAGAAGTAAAGACAATGCCATTAGAAACGGAGATTTTTATATGTCAGAGGATCTGAGCAGAAAAGAAATCCATTTTACAGAGGATATGGTAAAGCCTCTTTTGGAGACGAAGTTTATAAAGGTATATGACCTGCAGTATAAGGAGGGGAAGCATTATTACAATGTAACCCGTAAGGAGAAAAAGGATTTGACTGCTCTGCAGTCGGATGATGAGTTTAAGGCTGGAATTCCTGACGCAGTAAGCTGCTATGTGATACTTGAGTTTCCTGATGATGAGCCGAGGCTTCTTACATTTTATGAATTCAGATATCCGACGGGACGGTATCTGCTCAGCATTCCGGCAGGACTTATTGATCCGGCAGACCGCGCGACAGGTGATGCGGTGCTTTCTGCAGCAAGGCGTGAGATAAAGGAAGAGACCGGGATTTTAGTAAAGGATACGGATATTTTTTACACGCTAAATCCAATGGCCTTCAGCTCACCGGGCATGACCGATGAGAGCAATGCATTAGTCTGTGCAGTTGTAAAGCTTACTGATAAAAGCACCTTAAATCATAAAGGGATAGAAGGCTCTGAAAAAATGGAGGGCTTCAGGCTCTTAAGTAAGCAGGAAGCGCTTGACATCATAAAGTCAGGCAGGGATGAATTCGGAAATACATTCTCACTTATGACCTGGTCAGGACTTATGTATTTCGTTTCGGATCTGTGGAAGAATTGAATTTCCGGCTCCGCATTGTATTTTATTTCCTGGAAACATCCTCATATAGCAACAAAAGCCAGGGTAAAAAGAAAAATCCTCTCCGGATTCATTCGGAAGGGACTATTATAAAAAAACACTCAGAGAGCAGGCCCGCATTCTTGACTCCTAGCGCGCAGCCAGGTGGGTTGCCGCAACAGACCTTCAGCCCTCTACTGGAAGCGGGGCGAACCCGAACTTCTCTGCACAAGTGCATACACCGAAGCCCGACATCCGGCCTGTTATATAGGGATCCCGATTTAAAGTAATTGTAGGTTCAAAAACTACGGGAAAACGAGCTCTCTGAGCTTGATTCTATTTTAGCCTTTATACCTTGAAAAATCAACAGCGAATTCCCGGCAGATATTTGACAACAGAGGCGTTTTCGATTATCCTATAGGGTGGTTTAAACCCAAAAAGAAAAAAGGAGTACCTAGTGATGGTTAAAGAAAAGCTCGAAGAGATAAGGCAGAAGGCCATAGCTTCCATTGAAGAAGCGAACGATGCAGATTCCCTGAACGACATAAGGGTAAAGGTTTTTGGAAAAAAGGGTGAGTTTACCCAGGTCCAGAAGGGCATGAAGGACGTAGCTCCTGAGGACAGACCAAAGGTCGGTGCTATGATAAACGAGGCCAGAGCCGCTATCGAGGAGAAAATGACCGAGGCCAGGGAGAAAATGCAGCAGAAGGCACTTGAAGAGCGCCTTAAGAGAGAGACCATCGATGTCACTCTCCCTGCAAAAAAGAACAAGATCGGTCACAGGCATCCTAATACGATAGCGCTCGAAGAGGTCGAGAAGATTTTTATCGGAATGGGCTTTGACGTAGTTGAAGGACCGGAGATCGAGAAGGACTACTATAATTTCGAGGCGCTGAATATTCCGGCCAACCATCCGGCAAAAGACGAGCAGGATACTTTTTACATAAATAAAGATATACTTTTAAGAACACAGACATCACCTGTACAGGTACGTCAGATGGAAGCCAAGAAGCCTCCTATCAGAATGATCGCACCTGGACGAGTTTTCAGAGCAGATGAGGTTGACGCTACTCATTCACCATCCTTCCATCAGATCGAGGGAATGGTAATAGATAAGGGCATCACCTTCTCAGATCTCAAGGGAACGCTTGAGATGTTCGTACACAAGCTTTTCGGAGAGGACACCAGGGTAAAATTCCGTCCTCATCACTTCCCGTTCACAGAGCCATCAGCAGAGATGGATGTCAGCTGCTTCAAGTGCGGTGGAAAAGGCTGCCGTTTCTGCAAGGGTGAGGGCTGGATCGAGATCTTGGGCTGCGGCATGGTACATCCGAAGGTTCTTCGCATGAGCGGCATTGATCCTGACGTTTACTCAGGCTTTGCGTTCGGCGTAGGACTTGAGCGAATCGCTCTTCTTAAGTACGAGATCGACGACATGAGACTTCTCTATGAGAATGATATAAGGTTTTTGAGTCAGTTCTGATCAGGGGATAGGATATAGGGGATAGGGGATAGGAATAGATGTCCTGCCCCTGGTCCCTGGACCCTAATCCCTATTTATGAAAGGAAAAATAAATGCGAACATCTCTTAAATGGCTCCAGTCGATGGTGCCGGGACTTACCAATGACCCTCAGGAATTCTGTGACGCAATGACGCTTTCAGGCTCAAAGGTAGAGTTCTATACAGTATTAAACAAAGACTTAGATAAAATCGTAATAGGTCAGGTAAAGAAGATTGAGAAGCACCCTGATGCCGATCACCTCGTTATCTGCCAGGTAGATGTAGGAGATAAGACAATCCAGATCGTAACAGGTGCCCAGAACGTCTCAGAGGGCGCAAAGGTTCCGGTCGTATTAGATGGCGGAAAAGTAGCCGGCGGCCACGACGGCAGCAAGACTCCGGGCGGAATAAAGATCAAAAAGGGAAAGCTCCGCGGAGTAGAATCAGATGGTATGATGTGCTCCATCGAGGAGCTTGGCTCATCAAGAGAGGTATTCCCTGACGCGCCGGTAAACGGACTCTATATAATGGATGATGACGCGCCGGTAGGAGCAGATGCTGTAGCTTACCTGGGACTTGACGATGTAGTTATCGAGTACGAGATCACAAGCAACAGAGTAGACTGCTTTTCTATCATGGGACTTGCCCGTGAGGCAGCAGCTACCTTTGGACTTCCTTTTAACCCACCAGAGGTAAAGGAGGTCGGCGACGATGATGATGTGAACAAATACATCTCAGTCGATGTCGAAAATCACGACCTCTGTAAGAGATATACAGCAAGAGTCGTTAAGAATATTCATCTCGCGCCGTCACCGAAGTGGATGCAGGAGAGACTCAGAAGCCAGGGTATCCGCCCGATAAATAACATCGTAGATATCACAAACTACGTGATGGAAGAGTACGGACAGCCTATGCATGCCTATGATCTCGATACTATCGCAGGTCATAAGATCGTTGTAAAAAATGCCACCGACGGAGAGAAGTTCGTAACCCTCGATGGCAAGGAGCATGAGCTCGACAAGGATATGCTTATGATCTGTGACGGCGAGAAACCGGTAGGACTTGCCGGGATCATGGGCGGCGAGAACTCGATGATCACAGATGACGTGAAAACTTTTGTTTTCGAGTCAGCCTGCTTCGATGGAACAAATATCCGTCTCTCAGCCAAGAGACTCGGAACCAGAACAGAGGCGTCGGGTATTTTTGAAAAGGGCCTCGATCCGAATAACGCGATCGACGCCATGAACCGCGCCTGCGACCTCGTAGAGGAGTTCGGCGCTGGTGAGGTAGTCGGCGGAGTGATCGATATCTACCCTGAAAAAGTAAACCCTTGGAGAGTAAAATTCGAGCCTGATCATATCAACGCGTACCTCGGAACTGATATCCCGAAGGATCAGCAGCTTAAGTATTTAAAGAAGATAGAGCTTGGATACGATGAAAAGACAGAGGAGCTCATCATCCCGACCTTCAGACAGGATCTTCTCTCATTCGCTGATATCTCAGAGGAAGTAGCCAGATTTTACGGCTATGCAAATATCGCTACGACTCTTCCTAAGACATCGGCTACAGCAGGCGGCAAGTCCTTTAAAATGGAGATAGAGGATATTGCCAGGGATGTAGCTGAGTACTGCGGATTTTCACAGGCATACTGCTATTCATTCGAGAGCAAGAAGGTCTTCGACAAGCTTCTTCTCCCGGCAGACGCTCCGGAGAGAGCCGCAATCGAGATCGCAAATCCTTTAGGAGAGGATTTCTCAATCATGAGAACCCTGCCACTCAACGGAATCCTTACCTCTCTTTCTACGAACTTCAACAGAAGGAATGAGAACGTAAGCCTCTATGAGCTCGGCAATATCTATATCGCGAAGTCACTTCCTCTCACAGAGCTTCCTGATGAGAGAATGCAGTTCACACTTGGAAGCTACGGTGATGGTGAGGATTTCTACAGCATGAAGGGTGTAGTAGAGGAATTCCTTGACAGAGTCGGAATGGTCGATAAGGTTACCTACGATCCTTCAAACAAGAGACCATACCTGCATCCGGGCCGCTGCGCAGATGTAGTTTACGACGGTGAAGTGATCGGATACTTAGGAGAACTTCATCCTACAGTAGCTAAGAACTATGATATCAAGGGCCGTGTATATGTCGCTGTCATTGATATGCCATATATCGTTAAATTTGCGAACTTCGAGAAAAAATACACCGGAATCGCCAACTTCCCGGCTTCAACCCGTGACCTTTCACTGGTTATGCCAAAGAAGACACTTGCCGGAGATGTCGAGAAGATTTTCTATGCAGAGGGCGGCGATTACTTAGAGAGTGTAAAGCTCTTCGATGTATATGAAGGAGCTCAGGTAGCAGACGGATATAAGTCTATCTCTTACCGTCTGACCTTCAGAGCAAATGACCGCTCACTGTCAGATACGGATGTAAATTCAGCTATGGATGCCATCCTTGACAGGCTCTCTCTGATGGATGTTACATTAAGAAAGTGAGGACATAGGATTCAGGGGAGCAGACTGGCTCAGATGGATATTACTTTAAGAAAGTGAGGACATAGGATTCAGGAAATAGGATATAGGGAATAAAAAATCCCTGACCCCTAACCCCTAATTCCTATTTATGGAAACAGGATACAGTACAAAAGATTATTATTATGACCTGCCAAAGGAGCTTATCGCCCAGAATCCGCTGGAGGACAGAAGCTCCTCAAGGCTTATGGTCTTAGGCAAAAAATCAGGCCACGTAAGTCATCATCATTTCACAGAGATTCTCGATTTCTTACGCCCTGGTGACTGCCTCGTGATAAATAACACGAGGGTTATCCCGGCCCGTCTTATCGGAACCAAAAAGGATACAGGAGCTCATGTCGAGATCTTGCTCCTCAGGAGAAAACAGAACGACATCTGGGAGACACTTGTGCGCCCGGGCAAAAAGCTCCGTCCGGGAGCTGAGGTAACCTTTGGAGATGGAAGTCTTACAGCTACTATCCTCGATGTAGTCGAGGGTGGCGACAGGCTCGTGCAGTTCCACTACGACGGGATTTTTGAGGAGATCCTCGACAGATTGGGAGAGATGCCTCTTCCACCGTACATCACTCACAAGCTTAAGGACCGCGACAGGTACAATACTGTCTATGCGAAGTTCGATGGCTCCGCAGCTGCGCCGACGGCCGGCCTTCACTTTACAAAGGAGCTCTTGGAGCAGGTAAAGGAAAAGGGCGTAAATATCGCTCAGGTAACTCTCCATGTGGGATTAGGAACTTTCCGCCCTGTAAAAGTAGACGACGTCCGCCAGCACGAAATGCATACCGAGTGGTACCGTGTGACGCAGGAGACAGCTGACCTGATAAATAACACAAAGAAAAATGGCGGCCGAATTATAGCGGTAGGAACTACCTCTGTAAGAACCTTAGAGACTGTTGCCGATGAAGATGGACACATGAAGGCACAGGAAGGGGATACATCTATTTTTATCTATCCTGGCTACAAATGGAAGATAGTAGACGGCCTTATCACTAACTTCCATCTGCCTGAGTCGACACTTATCATGCTTGTTTCTGCTCTGGCGGGACGTGAGCATGTGCTTGCCGCATATAGGGAAGCGGTTAAGGAACGTTACAGATTTTTCTCATTCGGAGATGCCATGTATATAAATCCGGATGATTAAGGAAGCAGTATGGAAGTTCAACAGAAAAAATTCGACGTAAGCGGCTTTACACTGAAGATGATCGCGGTAGTCACTATGCTGATCGATCACATCGGTGCAGCCATTCTTGAGGGAGGTCTGGCGGAAAAGTATAATTCCCAGACGCTCTGGCTGCTCGATCAGGTATTAAGAGATATAGGACGGCTGGCATTTCCGCTGTTCTGCTTCTTCATAGTCGAAGGATTTCACTATACCCACGACAGGAAAAAATACGCGCTGAGGCTCACAATCTTTGCTGTCTTATCGGAAGTGCCGTTTGATATGGCTTTCGACCATACTTACTTCAAGCCTGATGATAACAGCGTAATGATCACCCTGCTGCTGGGACTGATCTCAATCTGGGTGATCAATACCCTGTTCACGAAATCGGCAGCCAGATTCGGCGGGGATATAAAAAAACGCAGGATCTGTGACGCGCTTTCTGTAATCGCAGTTATTGTGGGTGTGTACATTATCGAAGAGTGGGCATCAAGTGACTACGGCGCAGCTGGTGTGGTCACAATGATCATCATGTACCTGATGTATAAGGACAGGCTGTTCGGATTTGCGATTGCGGTCATCTGGCTTGGCCTTACCTGCGGCAATACAGAGCTGATTGCTGCAGTGAATCTGGTACCGCTTTATTTCTATCACGGAAGACAGGGCAGGAAGATGAAGTATTTCTTCTATGCCTTCTATCCGGCCCATCTTCTGGTACTCTCACTGATAGCAAAGGCAGCAGGCCTCTGGGCCTATCAGATGTGATAACTGACTACAGAAAGATCATATCTGCAAACATATTATACGAGGAGATTTTTTCATGTACGAAGACAGCATAGCCTTCCCGCACCTGCATATACTTTTAAAGCATGTCGGAAAGCGGCTTATGATTGGCAACTTCAGTATCGCCTTCTATGGAATCGTCATAGCACTGGGAATGGTGCTGGCTTTTATTTTTATCATGAAAGAGGCAAAGCGGGTAGGATATAAGCAGGATGACTTCATGGACTTGTTTATTTTCGGGATCATCTTTGGAGTCATTGGCGCCCGTATCTACTACGTGATTTTTTCATGGGATGATTACAAAAATAACCTGCTTCAGATTTTTAATATCCGTGGCGGCGGTCTCGCCATCTACGGTGGTATCATCGGTGGAACGATAACTGTTATCGTACTCTGCCATATAAAGAAGCTGAATTTCTGGAAATGCGCCGATGTGATAGTTTTCGGTGTTCTTATAGGCCAGATCTGCGGACGATGGGGTAATTTCTTCAACCGTGAGGCCTTCGGTGGTTACACAGATGGACTCTTTGCGATGAGAATTCCTATCGATGCTGTAAACCGCGCTCAGGATATCACAGCGGAGATGAAGGCAAATATCGTGACAGTAAACGGTATCGACTGCATTCAGGTTCATCCGACCTTTCTCTATGAGTCGCTTTTTAACCTATGTGTCTTCCTCTTCCTGCTCTGGTACAGAAAGAGAAAGAAGTTCGATGGCGAGATATTTTTCTTATATATCGGTCTCTATGGAATCGGCAGATCTATAATCGAGGGACTTCGCACCGATCAGCTTCTGCTGCCGGGAACTTCAATCGCGGTATCGCAGCTGTTAGGTCTCTGCCTTTTCGTAGGAAGCGCTGCATATCTCTGGTTCGGGCATTACAGAAGGATGATAAAGGAATGGTCGAAAAAAGAATAACCCAGGTTCAACAATTGGCAAAAGTGTGACTTAATGAATTAAAAAAGGCTTCATCTGATTCGAGTCAGATGAAGCCTTTTTTTCATAAATATTTTTGTAAAATCAATACCTACGCCTCTTGTCATAGATATTTGTGTAGAGGTCATAGAGGAACGAACCAGTCTTTCCGCGGGCCGGATGCTCATCGTCTGAAATATCCAGGTAGTATTTGTCATAGCAGTTGATGATTTTTGTGCCGCTGTCGTGAGTGTATTCGCGGATGAATTCGTGCCCGTATTCCTTGTGGACATGGCCGTGGAGCATGTACTTTGGCTTGTATCTCTCACAGAGATAATTGAAGCATCCAAATCCATGATGAGGAAGATCCTCGAGGTCACCGTAGCCCTCGGCAGGGGCATGAGTCACAAGGATATCAAAGCCATTGTGAAGCCGGATAGACCTCTTGAGCTTACGGATACGTGTAAGCATCTCAGCCTCGGTGTACATGTCCGGTCCCTCATGGTATCTTATAGAGCCGCCGAGTCCTAAGATACGAAGACCGTTGAAATCGTAGATTTTATCATCGATATCAGTACAGCCGAGAGGAGGCTTTCTGTCATAGCCTCTGTCGTGATTGCCACGGACATAGAGCAGCGGCACATTAGTCATAGTTACCAGGTACTGCAGATAGTCCGAATGCAGGTCACCGCAGGAGATGATCAGGTCTACGCCTTCGGTCATTTTTTTATCATAAAAATCCCATAATGCCTTGTCCTCGACATCGGCTAAGGCTAAAATCTTCATTTAAAACCTCACTGTTTGTTTTCAGGTTCAAGAGTTCCGCTGACTTCGACAGCGGCTTTGGCTTCGTGGTTCAGCTCAGACTCTATCGGAAGGCAGCCGAAGATATTGTCATTGAGCCAGGTCATCGTAAGAATCTCCTCGTTTGAAAGCTTAGGAGTCGCGAAGCCCTTGACCTTCTTTTTATTCTGTTCCCAGATCTCACCGTAGAACGGATTGAGCTCGTCTCTTGCCATAGACTGCTTTATCACATCCATGAGCTTGTAGCTCTGATACGGCAGATGAGGGGAGAGGATGACATCGATAACTCCGGCAGAAATTCCCCACCAGTAGTTTAAGGCTTTTGTACCCTCGACCGGAGCATCGTCCCAGGTGCCGTCAAGGATCTGCTTTATGATAAGTTCGTAGTACTTGCCCCAGTCCCAGAGAGGGAAGGCCAGGTTATCAAAGGTGCCATTGCCATTATCCCTGTAGAGACCGAATTCACGTGAAGCCTCATTCGGTCTGATGAAGTCAGCACCTGAGATCAGGTCGACCTGCATTTCCTTGAAGTAGGCCCTCCAGTCAAAGTTCTTTACTGATGACCAGGCCAGATAGATCTCGGACTCAGGATCAGCCATAGAAGCGCCAATCGCAAAGGCGTTTATCTCTGAGACTGAACCAAAAATAGGGTAGCTGGCGAGGTAACCAATCCTGTGTCCTCTGTTTCTGGTGCCTGCTAAAAATCCCATCAGAAACTTCGCTTCGTACATCCTGCCGTAGTAGGTGCGGACTGCGTTTTGGGACAGGTTCACTGAGCAGTTGAAAAACTTGACATCAGGGAAGTGTACAGCACTCTTAAGTGTTTCGTTCATCTGGATAGGAGATACTGTAAAAATAAGCTCTGCCCCGTCATTTACTGCTTCATCGATTCGCTGACGAAGGATTTCGTCAGTAGAGCAGTCATCGTATTTTTTCGTGATGACGGTCCCATCAGATTTCTGTTCTATATAGTTTCTACCAAGTTCGTGGCCGTATATCCAGCCGGAGGTCTCAGCAGGTCTCTCATACATGAAGGCGACCTTTAGAGGCGACTTTGGTGAATAAGATGGCTTTCTGGTAAGCAGGCTCGTGATCACATTTGTGGTTTTTTCGACCTCGGCCGGATGCTCTACGATCTCTACGGAATCGGAGTCGCCTGTTACGACAAACTCGTCCCAGAGTTTTTTAAGCCTCTCGTGCATCAGGCTCTCGTCGACCTTCATCAGGTTTGTGCCGTAGAAACGCAGGTACACAAGGAAGGCGTCACCTGTCGTCATGTCGAGTCTGTCACCGCCATCCTTTTTAAAGGCTTTGCGGAAGAGGTTATAGTCTGTACGCAGGTCCTCGAGCTTTTCGGTAGGCCACACAGTCTTTAAATCCATTCCATAGAAGCCGGCAAGCTTTGCATATCTGCCTTCCTCTGAAAATGAGATATCATAGAGAGGAGCGACCCGATAAAAATCGAGAAATTCGAAGTAAATCTTATTCTCAGGGTCGTCTGTCCTCTTTGGGATAAGTCTGGTCACGTCCGCAAGAACAGTCTCAATACCCAGGAATTCAGATACAGATACCCTCTTGTTTCCCTCCTGTACATAGAAGGACCTCATGTACTCATAGGCCTTGATAGGTTCGCGGATACCTTCGGTTACAGCCGAATCATAGAGGTTGGACCACTTTACAGCGAACTCACTGTCAGGCTCAAGAAGCGGCATGAAGTCACTCGAGAAGGCCTCAGTCCTGCCTTTGGTCTTTGTACCGCGGATATTTTCAATCGGGATTTCAACCAAGCCCACATGCTCCTCGGATACATCGGACTGCTTTACAATCTCGTCAAGTACCGGAAGATACGGATATCTGCCTCGTCCTGTGTCCCGTCTGAAGGTTTTTTCTCCCCGTCTTTCAGCTCTGTTATAATCGTCAATCATAACGTCTCCTCAATTTCAGTCAATCAAATGGTTTTTTGTTCAGCTTCAGTGCTCTTCCCTCTGACAATATATGATTATACACGAATAGAAACGATTATTGAACATTTTTCAAAAAAAATTATTATGGAAAAAACATTTCCAGAATGGTAGCATAATAAAAGCAAGACTATGGATTATATTTTTCTGGAGGGACAAATGGCAAATATTCAGCCTGAATTAAAACGAGGCGCAGGTATCCTTCTTCCGGTAAGCTCACTGCCGTCACCTTACGGTATCGGTACTTTCGGAAAGGCTGCCTATGATTTCATTGACGAATTGGTACGCGCAGGACAGTCCTACTGGCAGGTGCTTCCTGTAGGACCTACCAGCTTTGGAGACAGCCCATACCAGTCTTTCTCCGCATTTGCAGGAAATCCTTATTTTATAGATTTAGATACACTTGCAGATGACGGACTTCTCGACAGGGACGAGCTTAATGAGATTGACTGGGGCAGCAATGCGGATGATGTAGATTACGCGAAGCTCTACAACAATCGTTACAGGATTTTAAAAAAGGCATATCTCGCATTTTTATCATCTGATGACAGAAAAATAAAAGACCGCCACGGTGACTTCAGACAGTTCCGCGAGATCAATTCCGAATGGCTCAATGACTATGCACTTTTTATGGCCTTAAAGGATAGAAATAACGGAAAGAGCTGGCAGGAGTGGGATGACGATATAAAGTTCAGAAAGCCTGAGATCGTTTCCTATTACAAGGATCTCCTGAAGGAACAGATAGATTTCTACTGCTTCCTGCAGTTTGAGTTCTACAGACAGTGGACTCTTTTAAAGAGATATGCCAACAACCACGATATAGAGATTATCGGAGACATTCCTATCTATGTAGCCCTCGATTCTTCAGATGTATGGTGCCATCCTGAGAACTTCCAGCTCGATGAGCACTTGGATCCGATAGAGGTTGCAGGCTGCCCTCCAGATGCTTTCTCAGATTATGGACAGAAGTGGGGTAATCCGCTCTATGACTGGAAGAAGATGAAGCAGGATGGCTTCACCTGGTGGAAGAAGAGAATGGCTTCCGCAGCAAACCTCTATGATATAGTTCGAATCGATCACTTTCTCGGAGTAGTCAGATATTACTGCATTCCTTTAAATGGTGATCCGGTAGACGGCCACTATGAGGAAGGACCTGGACAGGATCTTACAGACGCTATCTCAGAGGTTATGGGTGATTCAAAGATCATCGCTGAAGACCTCGGAGTTGTAGTTCCAGGAGTAAAGACACTACTTAAAAAGACTGGCTATCCTGGAATGAAGATCTTAGAGTTCGCCTTCGATGGCAACAGACAGAACGAATACCTGCCTCATATGTATGACAGGAACTGTGTTGTCTACAGCGGAACTCATGATAATGAGACCTTAAGAGGATATTTCAAGAGCCTCTCTCCAATGGGCTATCAGTATCTTCTCGACTATACAGGCTCAGAGGATGAGAAGGGCCTGATTGAGAGAATTTTCCGTATGGCATACATGAGCGTGGCAAACACGGTTATCCTTCAGATGCAGGATATCCTCGAGAAGGACAATTCAGCACGTATGAATCTCCCATCCACTATCGGAACGAACTGGAGATGGAGAATGACCAAGGGAGAATTCTCTGAGGAAAAGCAAAAGGAACTCAGAAAGCTCGCAGATACATATTCAAGAAATGAGAACAGAAAGGTGAACAAAGGACAGATGGTAGCAGAGACAGTAAAGAAACTTTACAACAAGGATATCAGGAACTGCTCAGACGAAGAGATCTATATTGCGCTTCTTCACCTCGTGCGTGACATGGCTGAAGAAAAGCGTTCAGAGGCTGGAAAGAAGAAGGTTTACTATATTTCAGCTGAGTTCCTTATCGGAAAGCTTTTATCCAATAACATGTTAAACCTCGGAATCTTCGACGATGTAAAGAAGGAGCTTGCTGATAACGGCAAGGATATCTACCGTATCGAGGAGATCGAGAATGAGCCATCACTCGGAAACGGTGGTCTTGGAAGACTTGCTGCCTGCTTCCTCGATTCTATGGCTTCTATCGGAATCCATGGAGATGGAATCGGAATCAATTACCATCTTGGACTTTTCAAGCAGGTATTTAAGGACAATCTCCAGAAGGAGACTCCAAACCCTTGGATCACAAAGGATTCATGGCTTATAGACAGACAGAAGGAGTACACTGTTGAGTTCAGATATCATACAGTACATGCTCACCTCTATGATATTCCTGTTACAGGCTATGAGAACAGAACCAACGAGCTGCATCTGTTTGATATCGACTCAGTAGATGAGCATATCACACAGGGCGACACGATAAACTTCAACAAGGACGATATAGAGAAGAACCTGACACTTTTCCTGTATCCGGATGATTCAGATGATAAGGGCAGAATGCTTCGTATCTATCAGGAGTACTTCATGGTAAGTGCCGGAGCACAGCTTATCATTGATGAGTGCATCGCAAGAGGCTCAAACCTTCATGACCTTGCTGACTATGCAGCAATTCAGATCAACGACACACATCCATCAATGGTTATCCCTGAGCTTATCAGACTTCTGACTCAGAGAGGAATCGATGTAGACGAGGCTATTGATATCGTATCAAAGACCTGCGCTTATACAAACCACACTATCCTTGCAGAGGCTCTTGAGACATGGAACTTCGACTTCATGAATCAGGTAGTTCCACAGATTATGCCTATAATCACTATCCTCGATGCAAAGGTTAAGAACAAGTACAAGGACGCTTCTACATACATCATTGATGATAACAGGAACGTACACATGGCTTTCATGGACATCCATTTCAGCCACAGTGTAAATGGTGTTGCTTACCTGCACACTGAGATCCTTAAGAACACAGAGCTTCATAACTTCTATGAGCTCTATCCTGAGAAGTTCAACAACAAGACAAACGGAATCACCTTCCGCAGATGGCTCTTAGACTGCAACCCAGAGCTTACAGAGCTTATCGAGTCAAAGATCGGAGATGGCTTCAAGAAGGATTCAAATGAGCTGAAGAAGCTTATGGACTACGTAGATGATAAGGAGACTCTTGAGGCACTCCGTTCTATCAAGGTTCACAATAAGAAGAGATTCGCTGACTTCATGAAGAAGAATCAGGGAATCGAGCTTGATGGACATTCAATCTTTGATGTACAGGTAAAGAGACTTCACGAGTACAAGAGACAGCAGTTAAATCTTCTGTTCCTTATCCATATGTACTTGGAGATCAAGAGAGGAAAGAAGCCGGTTCGTCCTATCACAGCAGTATTCGGAGCAAAGGCAGCACCAGCATATACCATCGCAAAGGATATCATCCATCTTATCCTCTGCATGCAGGAGATCACAGCAAATGATCCTGAGGTAGCTCCATACTTAAAGGTTGTAATGATCGAGAACTACAACGTTACAGCAGCTTCTATCGTAATTCCTGCAGCAGATGTATCTGAGCAGATCTCACTTGCATCAAAGGAAGCCAGCGGTACCTCGAATATGAAGTTCATGCTTAACGGTGCTGTAACTCTTGGAACTATGGACGGCGCTAACGTTGAGATCGCTGACCTCGTTGGCAAGGATAACATCTATACCTTCGGTGAGGATTCACAGACTGTAATCGACAGATACGCAAGAGGCGATTACAATTCACGCAGCTACTACGAGAAGGATCCTGTCCTTAAAGAGGCAGTTGACTTCATCGTAAGCGATACTGTAAGAAAAGTAGGAAATGCCGAGAACCTTGAGAGACTTTACAACGAGCTTCTTAATAAGGACTGGTTCATGACCTTCCCTGATTTCGAGGACTACTTAAAGACTCGTGAACAGGTATTCGCTGACTTCGAGGATCGTGATGCCTGGGCTAAGAAGTGCCTTGTAAATATCGCAAACGCAGGCTTCTTCTCATCAGACCGTACAATCGATCAGTATGATAAGGAGATCTGGCACACCAGATAATTTTCTTCTACTTTACTAGAACTTAATATTTGTGTTAAAATAAGAGCAGTGTCTTTTTAAAAGACACTGCTTTTGTTGTCTATAAACATTTATTTTTTTAATTAAAGACGGATTATGGAAATACTTATAGTAGATGATGAGGCCATTGAGAGAAAGGGCCTTATAATGCTCCTTAAAAGGGAAAAAATAGACGCACACATCAGAGAGGCCGGCAACGGGAAGCAGGCTCTCGAGAAGCTTGAGGAAAAGCCGGCTGACCTGATGCTTACTGATATCAAAATGCCTTTCATGGACGGACTTGAGCTTACTGATATCTGCTCTAAGAAGTACCCTGATATGAAGATGGTTATTTTTTCGGGATATGGAGAGTTCGAGTACGCGAGAAAGGCCATGAAAAGTGGTGTCACGAACTATATCTTAAAGCCTGTTGACCCGTCCGAATTTCATAAGACGATTGAGACTGTCACAAAGCAGATGAGCGAGGCAGCAGTAGAGAGCGAAAACCGTGACAGGAGAAGTGACTTCATCCTAGAGCACGTGATGCTTGAGCTGTTATACGGCAGAGAATTGGAGACCTTGGATCCGTCTGTTCGTAAAATGATCCCGGACGGCTTTGCCGAGGATATCACTGTGATGGTCCTGATGTCCTTCAACCACGATTTCTTCGGGTTGAAGTCGGTTAATTTTTCAGATGAGGTGAAAAAGAAGACCGGCCTCGATTTCTGGTGCGTAAATATCGATCCATCAAGCTGTGTTTTCCTGTTCTCTGAGGAGACAGGTGACAGAAAGGCCCTTGGAGATAAGCTAAACGAGGCAATTAACAGACTGTATGATGAGACCTCATATGTATCTGTCTCAGAGCCTCTTCCAGGCGGACACTCGAACCTTAAGGCGTTAGGCCGCACCTTTGACTCACTCGAATCACTGATGGAGAATAGGTTCTACTTAGGCGATGACCATGTATTCCTTGAGGGTGAGGAGAACGCTCCGGCTGATATTAATGACATAGATTCAGATGTCCTGATGAAGCAGATAAAACAGGATATAAATGTCAAGGATATGGTGGGACTAAGAGAACACTATGAGAAGCTCTGCGACAAGTATAAGAACAACACAGGATTTTCTCAGGTTTATGTGAAGTTCGTCTTTTCAAACCTGATGAAGGAGATCTACGACAATGTGCCTAAGGCTGACCAGGGCTCGCTTTCGGCTGATGTCGACAAGCTCTACAGGACGACTGATTTTTCTGAGGTCATGAATATTCTTGACAGAGGTATTTCACTTCTCGAGAAGAATTTTGACTTAAATCCGCAGACCTCTCATCGTGAGATAGAGACTGTAAAGAAGTACATCTATGACCATTACAATGAGGAGCTTTCTACGGAGCTTCTCGCTGAAAAGGTCTATATGGCTCCGAGTTACCTGTCACATGTGTTTAAGAAGGAGACAGGCCAGAATCTGTCGAAATTTATTAAATCTCTCCGCATGGAAAAAGCAAAGCAGATGCTCGAGGAAACTCACAATAAGATCGTAAATATCAGCTATGCTGTCGGATATCCGAATGTATCGTATTTCTGCCGCAGCTTCAGGGCCTATTTCGGTGTCAGTCCGCAGCAGTACAGGAGTGAGGAAGGCAAATAATGTTATCCCGTTTGCGCCGTATTTTTGACAGGAGATTCAGAGATTCACGCCTTATAAATAAGATCATGCTGATCTATGTCTCTATCAGCGTAGTCCCTATTCTTATTCTCGGGGCCTTTCTTGTCATGCAGGAGAGGAATACGATGCAGAGACAGCGTACGGAATCTATGAAAAATGCCCTTGAGCAGGCTGCCTACTCTGTATCCTCTGATATCCGCGTCTATAACAATCTCTCGGATTACGTGGCATATAACCAGACTGTAAGTGATGCGCTGACAGGATCGTATTCGAGTAAATACGATCTCTATGAGCAGTATGAGAAGACGATCGATCCTATACTTCAGTCGCCGTCTTATTTTTCCCCTGATATAGAAAAATTAAAGATCTACGTAAACAATGGTCTGCCTTCACATGGGGAGACTATAGCTCAGCTTTCCGATATCAAAAGTACAAAGTGGTACAAAGAAAATAAGGACTCACTGAACCAGTCCGTGACCTGGATCATAGACAGCAAAAAACACAAAATCAGGTCTGTCCGGACCATGCCACTTATGGAGATGAACAATGTCACTGCGCTCCTTTATATAGAAGTGAAATATAACGCCCTCTTTGACAGCTTCGATAATATCTGTCAGGATGGCCAGGGACTTGTGGTCTTAGATGAGAACGGCAATACTGTCTATCAGAAAGTAAACGGGGTTTCAGCAAAGGCTGTTCCTGTATCGAGGCTTATGAGCGGAGAGAGCAGATACGGTCATTTTTACATCGAGAGCAAAAAAATACAGGGTCTTCAGCTGACTGCGTATATGTATGGAAAGAACAGCTTCTTTATATGGCAGAATGTGCAGCTTGTTATTGTCCTTCTCGTGTATATCAGTATTGTTATTGCGACTCTTCTTATTGCGTCGAGAATGTTCCAGCGCTATGTCGTAAATGATATCACGAGCCTTGAGGCCAATATGGAGGAGGTCAAAAAGGGAAACCGTGCTCTTATGGTGGTTTCGGATTCGAAGGACGAGATAGGCGGCCTGATCCGCGGCTTTGGCTCTATGCTTGCAGAGATCAACAGGCTCATCAAGGAAAATTATGAGAACAAGCTGTCTCTTCGTAAGGCCGAGATGAAGGCACTTCAGGCGCAGATAAACCCTCATTTTCTCTATAATTCGCTTTCACTTATTAACTGGAAGGCTATTGAGGCAGGAGCTGATGATATATCAGAGCTTACTCTTGCGCTGTCAAGCTTCTACAGGACCTCACTTAATCATGGTAAAAATGTCCTCTCAGTTCGAGGTGAAATCGAGAACGTGAAGAGCTACATAAAGATACAATCGTTCATGCATGACAACAGTTTTGAAACGGTGGTAGATGTAGATGAGGATATTTTAGAATATGAGACCTTGAATCTGCTTCTGCAGCCGCTTGTCGAGAACGCGATAGATCATGGAATTGATATGAAGGAGGATGGCAAGGGCTTTATTAAGATTCTTGGCAGACAGACCGCGAACACCATTGTAATCACTGTTGAGGACAATGGGGTAGGAATGGATCAGAAGACAGCGGATAATATTATCACCTTTAAGAGCAAAGGATACGGCGTCGCGAACGTAAATCAGCGTATTGAACTGTTCTACGGAAAGCCTTATGGGCTAAGAATCAAGAGTGAACCTGGTAAGGGAACAAAGTGCACGATAACGATTCCAAAGAGAAAAATGTCATAAAAGCAGGACCGGATTCAAGAATCCGGTCTTATTTTTTACATGTTCAATTTTTATTCAATATAAAGACAAAAAAATTACATAAATCAAAAAATTCTTATATTTACGATTTGGGCATACAAAACTATAATAATCATTGTAAACAAGGAAATGCTTATTAAGGCCCTTACGCAAAGGGAGGGGCCGAGAAGGAGGAAATTAAGCATGAAGAAAAAAATCGTTAGTTTACTTCTTGCAGCATCAATGGTTGCTACACTTGGTGCATGCGGAAGCGGCTCAAGCTCAAAAGACAGCAGCTCATCATCAGCAGCTTCATCAGATTCAACTGCTAAGGCTGATGATCCGGTACAGACTCTTATCAAGAACACAACCGGAACTGTAGATCTCACACTCTGGTGCTCAGAGACAAAAGAGTATCAGACAGTCATGAAGGAGATCGTTGATAACTTCAAGAAGGAGTACTCAGATGTAGATTTCAACATCACAATCGGTTCTGAGTCAGAGGCTAACACAAAGGATGATCTTCTTAAGGATGTTGAGGCTGGTGCCGATGTATTCGCATTCGCTGATGACCAGACAAACGAGCTCGTTAAAGCTGGTGCTCTTCAGGAAGTTTCAACCACATACACATATGATCCGAAGGAGACAGATACAGATGGTTCTCTTGAGGCTGCTACAATCGACGGCAAGGTTTACGCTTACCCTATGACAGCTTCAAACGGATACTTCCTTTACTATGATAAGAGCGTTATCCCAGATGAGGATGCTGGTTCACTCGATAAGATCCTTGCAGACTGCGAGAAGGCTGGAAAGACATTCGGTATGGAAGTTTCAAACGCTTGGTACCTCTACAGCTTCTTCAAGGGCGCAGGACTTGAGGCTACTTTAAACGATGACGGAAAGACAACAGACTGCAACTGGAACGCTACTGATACAGATCCTACAGGTGCTCAGGTAGCTGAGGCTATTACAGCAGCTGCTAAGAGCAAGGCTTTCAAGAACCTTGGAAACGATGATCAGATGGCTGCGATCAAGGATGGTAAGATGGCTGCATGTGTTAACGGTACATGGTCATCACAGACTGTTTCAGATGCTTGGGGCAAAAACCTTGGCGCTGCTAAGCTTCCTACATTCACAGTCAATGGTAAGCAGGTTCAGATGGGTTCATTCTCAGGATACAAGCTTATCGGTGTAAATGCTTACTCTAAGCAGACAGGATGGGCTATGCTTCTTGCAGAGTACATCACAAACGCTGAGAACCAGATGAAGATCTTCAAGGCTACAGGTGAGGGCCCAGCTAACAAAGAGGATCAGCAGAGCTCAGATGTTACTTCAGCTCCAGCTATCGCAGCTCTTAACTCACAGGCTGAGTTCGCAAGCCTTCAGCGTGTAGGTGCTAACTTCTGGACTCCAGGAAACTCACTTGGACAGTCACTTGTTGAGGGTAAGTACTCAGACGCTCAGAAGCTTCTCGATGAGGCTGTTGAGGGTATCACAGCAGAGGTTAAGTAATTAAAACCTTTAAGCATTAACTAAATATTTAAGCACAGTCTTAAAATATTCAGCTGCGGCCGGTATTAAAGCCGACCGCAGTTTTTTTCGGAACAGGCACACTTCAATTTTGAAAGAGAGAAACTATGGAAGAAGATAAGATCAGCCTTCGCCAGTATTTTGTAAAATTTGGCACGGCCGTAAAGAACGGTAATATCTTTACCAAACTCTCGCTGATAATCATGGGTATGGGCCACTGGGCTAACGGTCAGTACATAAAGGGCTGCATCGTTACCGGAGTTGAGGCTCTCTTTATCTGGGCTATCTGTCTTATCGGCGGGACATACTGGCCAAAGCTTGGAACGCTTGGTACAGTTCAGAGAAAAGAGCAATTCGATCCTCTTACAATGCAGAAGACAGTTAACAATTTCGATAACTCCCTTCTGATCCTTCTTTTCAGTATTGTTGGTATCGTAATCGCTTTCTTCTTTGCCCTCTACTACATCTACAACATTAAGAAGATTTATGAGGTTCAGCAGAGAAAAGAAGCAGGTCTTCATGTAAACACATTCAGGGAAGACTGCCGTGAGATGATAAATGGTAAGTTCTATGTAACACTTCTTGGACTTCCTACTCTTGGTGTTATAATCATCAATGTCATCCCTATCGTTTTCATGACCTGTATCGGTTTTACCAACTACGATATAGATCATCAGCCGCCTACATATCTGTTTACCTGGGTAGGTTTAAAGAACTTCCACACCCTTTTCACTTCAAGTGTTTCTGATTCATTCGGATACGTATTCATCCGTATCCTTATCTGGACACTGATCTGGGCTATCGTAGCTACATTCACGACTTTCTTTGGTGGAATCTTCCTGGCAAAGTTCATCAACGATAAGAGAACGAAGCTCCCGGCTATGTGGCGTACATTCTTCGTTATCACAATCGCCATCCCACAGTTCGTTACCCTTCTTCTCGTTGGTAAGATGTTCGGAAACAACGGTATCGTAAATGGTATCTGTTCCCAGATAGGACTTACCGGATTCCTTGAAGATTTAGGAATTATATCAAAAGGTCTTGGATACATACCGTTCCTGTCGAAGCCAGGCTGGGCTCATGTAATGATCATCCTGATAAATATCTGGGTCGGTGTTCCTTATCAGATGCTTTCAGCTACAGGACTTCTGATGAATATCCCTACTGATCAGCTTGAGGCTGCAAAGATCGATGGTGCAAGTGAGAGACAGATTTTCTGGAAGATTACTATGCCGTACATCATGTTCGTCATGGGACCTTCACTTGTTACATCTATCATCGCAAATATCAATAACTTCAACGTTATCTACCTTCTGACAACAGATTACACCACAACGAATATGAGATTCGCTAACTCACATGGTAACGAAGTAGATCTTCTTATTACCTGGCTGTTCAGATTGACGAATAACTACTCGAACTTCAAGATGGCATCTGTTATCGGTATCATAACCTTTGTTATCTGTGTGGCACTCACACTCTTAAGCTTCTCGAAGTTCTTACAAGGTGACAGAGAGGAGGAATTCCAGTAATGGACAATACTAATACAGAAAAAATAGTTATAAAGGCTCCGGTCAGCAAAAGAATAGTAAGACCTATACTTCGCCAT
>SAMEA3663178__coassemble_150_pt1 | contig 26252 bp, 25 predicted proteins | sample SAMEA3663178__metabat2_low_PE_006 | metagenome-assembled genome bin SAMEA3663178 (sample SAMEA3663178) | pig gut metagenome | biome: pig gut; feature: pig-associated habitat; material: faeces | place: Denmark | collected 2012
GGCCCGAATTTATACCATAATTAACCAGTTCCTTTATGTACCTAGAAAGCATCTCTAAAGCACCTCCATATTTTAATTCAACAGAAAGACTCCATTCACTGATCTATCAGCTTGAAAAAATAAAAGCTCACAGTCGAAAAAATCAGTATCTGAAGTTCCCTTCAACTGTTATCATTCTATCGCGGCAGAAAAAAGACTTCAACGTTCTGGTTGCCGTATAATAGTAAAATATTGTGGAATGCTTTACTTCGCACCCTCACGCAACTGCCTTGCGCTCTCCCGTACCGCGTCCGTTATGACATCGCCGCCGAGCATTCTCGCAAGCTCGTCTATGATCTCATCCTCTGAAAGCGGTCTGATGCTTGAAACAGTGGAGTCGGAGGTAGCGGACTTTTCTATCAGGAAATGCCTGTCTGAAAGTGCTGCGATCTGCGGCAGGTGAGTTATGAGAATAACCTGTCTTCCAACAGAGACCTTCTTCAATTCTCTGGCCACTGCTGAGGCAGTTCGTCCACTGATACCGGTATCTATCTCATCGAAGATCATGGTCTTGATATCGTCAGCTGAGGCAAGAACAGTTTTTAGAGCGAGCATAATTCGGCTCATCTCACCGCCTGAAGCCACCTGTGACAGAGGCTTCATCGGCTCACCAGGGTTGGTAGATATCATGAACTGGCCTTCATTAAATCCAGAAAACGAATAGGATGTTCTTGTGAGCTCCACCTCAAAATCCGCTTTCAAAAAGTTCAGGTTTTTTAACGATTCTTTTACTTTTTCAGAAAGAGCTTCAGCGCCTTTTTTTCTGATATCCTCAGCTTTTTCGCAGAGTTTATTCAAAGCCTCTGAAGTATCTTCGAGCTTCTTTTTAAGGCCTGCTACATAGTTCTCATGGTCATTAAGCTGCTCTAATTTCTCGTCGGCTTCTTCCTTTGACTTGTAGATATCCTCAATTGTACGGCCATATTTCTGCTTCAGATCATTTATCAAATCAAGTCTTCTCGTAACCTGATCGAACTCAGCCGGATCAAAGGTCAGGTTCTCAGCAGTCGACACCAGCTCATGCGAAAAGCTCTCAAGGATATCATAGGCATCTGAAAGAGTCTTCCCTAAGTCCTCTACCGACTCATCATAGTCAGATATAGCGGCGAGACTCCTCTGGGATTCCCCAATCCGTGAGAGCACGTCTTCACCCTCAAAGAGCAGGTTCTGCACCTCTGAAAGATTCTTTGCGACCTTCTCAGAGCCTGCCATTTTTTTATAGGTGGCCTCGAGCTCCTCGTCCTCGCCCGGCTTTAAATCAGCCTCTTCAATCTCCTCTGAGACATGTCTGTAATACGAGATATCCCGCTTCTGCTGAGCCTCATCGATATCAGCCTCCTCAATACTTTTCTTAATCGAGATATACTCCTTATAGACCGGAGCCAACTTCTCAAGTACAGGGTCAAGGTCCTTTTTTACGAATTCATCCAAAAGGCGCAGATGCTTCTTCGGATCAGAGAGTGACTGGTGCTCGTTCTGACCATAGATATCGAGGAGCAGATCACCAGCTTTTTTAAGCCGTGCCGCCGGAACTGTCTCACCATTGAGCCTTGCCTGACTCTTGCCCTCTTTTATTTTTCTTGAAAAAATAAGCTGCCCGTCCTCCGGTTCAAAATCAGCCTCTCTAAGCCTCTTCTCCTCGGTTTCATCCAGCGAAAAAATGGCCTCGACATAGGCATCTCTCCCTGTATCGCGGACCATTCCCTTATCAATCTTTCCACCCAGCGCGAGGCTTAGCGCGCCAAGAATTATGGACTTTCCGGCACCAGTCTCACCTGTGAGCACGTTAAGTCCCTCTGTGAATTCTATCTCCTCTTTTTCTATCAGAGCGAGGTTTTCTACTCTTAAGCTGTATAGCATAAATACCCCCTTTTCAAAGTAAAATATGTCATCCCTTTTGCGTCTGTTTTTTCATTATGCACTACGGAAATTCTTTTTGCAAGCACATTAAAAATTTTTAGCTTCAAATCTTAAGCCTCAATCCCTGTCGATAATAAGTCTCAGCTTTCCCATCAGATTTACGACATCATCAATGCTTCGCACAGCGCACATGATCGTATCGTCACCTGCTATAGTGCCGACGATCTCATTGAAATGCATCGAGTCGAGGGCGGCCGCAACTGCCATCGCCATTCCTGAAACAGTCTTTATCACAAGGATATTTACGGCATTGTCCATCGAGATAAATCCATCGCGGAAGACTCTCTCGTACTTTTCCTTTACATCTTCGTCGCTCTCGCGAAGCGCCACATAGTGCAGCTTTCCGTGAGTCTCAATCTTCGTCAGCTTCATTTCACGGATATCACGGGAGACAGTCGCCTGAGTCACATCAAAACCGACTTCCCGAAGTTTCTGCATCAGTTCTTCCTGAGTCCCGATCTCGTATCTGACGATAAGTTCCAGAATTTTCTGCTGTCTTTTATTTTTCAAAGAAATCCTCCCTCGCAGGGCAAACTCCAACAGTCCTCAGTCGGCCTGAAGCTTCTCACGGATGCGGTCCAAGAAGTTTATCTGTGCCAGCTTTATGAAACGGACTGTCTCATTCGAGCGCACGATCTCAACGCTGTCTCCGTCATTTAGACCAATCGAAATACTTCCATCAAAGGCCACTGCCGACTTAAGTTCCTCCTGATTTCTCTTCGTAACTGTCGCACGGATCTTAGCTGAGGCGTCAAGCACAATACTCCGCTGTCCGACCAGATGAGCGTTGAGCGGCGACATCAGGATCAGGTTAGTCTTCGGCTCCACGATAGGCCCGCCGGCTGAAAGGTTATAGGCCGTAGAGCCCGTCGGCGTCGCAAAGATAACTCCGTCTCCGTTAAACGAAGAAAGTCTCTCACCATTTACATCGATGTTTAAGTGCACGACCTGAAGACCATTTCTTGAGGTAAGCACGATATCATTAAGCGCATGCCTCAATTCACTCTTAGGCGTTCCATCCGCAGATAGAACTCTTCCAGAAAGCAGCATCCGCTCCTCAACCTCGTAATCATTATCAAAAAGCCTTAAGAGAGCGTCCTTATAATTAGAGTCGTCGAGGTCACATAGATAGCCTATATGACCTTTGTTAAGTCCTAAAATCGGAACCTTCGCACTTATTGTTCTCATAGCTGCTCTTATCATCGTACCGTCGCCGCCGATTGTAAGAATACAGTCAGTGTTTTCAGGAACCTTTAGCGGCTCTAATGAAGCTTTTCTAAGCAGAGTCCCTGTACACGCGTCGCCGCCATTTTCTCTGATAAACTCAGTTACCGAGGAAATGAAATTCCGGGTACTCTCTGAATCTTCCTTGGTAAGAATAAAAAAATTCTTCATCGCTTGTCAAGTGCCTCATGCGCTTCTGCCACAACAGCTGCTATGTCAATCTGCTCCGACTCCCCCGCGTTTTTTACTATATACATCAGATATTCGATGTTCCCATTCGGTCCCTTAATCGGCGAAAATGTTAGACCTTTTACAGTAAAGCCCAAGGCCTCTGTAAATTCAAACACCTCAGCTATGACCTCTCTATGGACCTTAGGATTTCTGACCACGCCGCGTTTTCCGACATTGTCCCTGCCGGCCTCGAACTGTGGCTTGATAAGACAAACCATCTCGCCACCGTCCTTTAACAGTGCTAGTATAGGAAAAACAGCCGGCAGGATTTTAGACAGTGATATAAACGAAACGTCGCACGAGGCGAAGTCCAATGACTCTCCGATATCCTCTGGCTTCAGGTATCTGACATTGGTCTTTTCCATTAGGACTACGCGTGGGTCCTGCCGCAGGCTCCAGTCGAACTGACCGTATCCCACATCGACACTGAAGACCTTTGAGGCACCATTTTGAAGCATGCAGTCAGTAAAGCCACCGGTAGAGGCTCCTATGTCCATACATACAGCTTCACTTAAATCTACCGGAAAGGTTTTTAAAGCCTTTTCGAGCTTCAGACCTCCACGGCTTACATACGCCAGCTTCTTACCATGGAGCTCTATCAGGCTGTTCTCATCGAAGTTGGTACCTGGCTTGTCCTCGCGCTGATTTTCGACGAAGACCTTTCCCTCCATGATGTAGGCCTTGGCCTTTTCTCTCGAAGGTGCCAGGCCCTTTTCTACAAGGAGGACGTCAAGCCTTTTTTTCATCTGAATCCTCCTTTATACCAAGTGCCTCTTCAATCCGCTTTGCGATCGAATCAGCATCCAAACCCTCGTCACAGCAGAGCTCATCGACACTGCCCTGAGGAACGAACTCGTCAGGTATTGATATATTGATAAAATCACCGTCAAATCCAGCATCTGCAAGGATCGAGAGCACATGCTCACCGAAGCCTCCGGAGCGGACATTTTCCTCCAGGGAGACTATGACATCATAATCCTTCGCTGCATCAGTTAAATATTCTTTATCTATTGGAGAGGCAAATCTGGCGTTTACAACGCTCGCAGATATATCAATTCTTTTAAGTATCGAAGCGGCATCCTCCGCTCTCTTCACCATACTCCCGATTGCAAAAAGCAGTACCCTTGCGCCATCCGGCTCGCTTAAGGCCTCACACTTCCCCAGCTCGATCGGACTTCTGTGCTCAGGCTCCATAATGCAGGCCTCGCCTCTCGGATAACGGACAGCTACAGGAGAATCCATCTTATCAATCGCGAAGTCAAGCATATCTGAAAGCTCCATAGCATCCTTCGGTGCCATGACTGTCATTCCAGGAATCATAGACAGATATGACAGGTCAAAAATACCCTGGTGGGTTATGCCGTCTCTTCCGACTATTCCTGCCCTGTCGACTGCAAAAATCACATGGCTTCCCTCTATAGCCACATCGTGTATAAGCTCGTCAAAGCCTCTCTGAAGGAATGACGAGTAAACAGAAAATACCGGGATCATCCCGCCCTCGGCGAGAGCTGATGAGAAGGTGACAGCGTGAGCCTCGGCAATTCCCACATCGAAAAATCTCTCAGGGAACAGCCTCTTGAATTCAGCAAGTCCGCAGCCAAGTGCCATAGCAGCTGTGACAGCGGCGACGCGGTCATTTTTTAAGGCGTTACGAACGAGAGCATTCGAGAATACCTCAGTATAGGTCGGATACTCATTCGCTACCTTCTGCTTTCCAGTCTTTATGTCAAACGGGCCGACTCCATGGAAATGCGCCGGATGTGTCTCCGCCGGACGATAGCCCTTACCCTTCTTGGTAAGCACATGGATAAGCACAGGTCCCTGATACTTAAGTGCCCTTCCGATAATTCTGGTCATTGCCTCTATGTCATGGCCATCGACCGGGCCTAAGTACATGATTCCCAGGTTCTCGAATATCATTCCAGGTACAACGAGCTGCTTGATGCCATTCTTCGCATGACGTAAGAATTGAATCATAGCCTCGCCGCCCGGGACCTTATGCAGGTAATCCTCCATACCAGATTTGAGTCCGGTGTACTGCTCACTTGTGCGCATTTTGGCCAGATGCTCGCTCATTCCACCGACATTCGGCGAGATGGACATCTGGTTGTCATTCAGGATTATAGTTAAGTTCGACTTAAGTGTTGAAGCGTTATTAAGCCCCTCATAGGCGAGGCCACCAGTCATGGCTCCGTCTCCTATGACAGCCACGATATTCTCACTCTGACCTGTCAGTTCTCTCGCTTTTGCAAAGCCAAGAGCAACCGAAATAGAGGTCGAGCTGTGTCCAGAAATAAACGCGTCGCAGTCACTTTCATTCGGGTTTGAAAATCCGGTGATACCATCCTTTTTACGAAGAGTGGAAAACTGATCCTTCCTGCCTGTAAGGATTTTGTGAGCATAGGACTGGTGTCCGACGTCCCAAATCAGCTTGTCATCCGGAAAATCAAGGACACGGTGGAGAGCAATTGTCAGCTCTATATCGCCCAGGTTACTGGCTAAATGTCCCCCATTCTCTGAGACTCTCTTTACTATGAACTGTCTCAGCTCACGCGCAAGAAGCGGAAGCTCATCTGAAGACAGTTTTTTTATGTCATCTGGTTCGTTTATTTTTTCTAAAACCATCAATTATTTCTCTCTGTAAGTGAGCCAAAAAGCTCAATAATAAACTCTCTCTCCTCTTCACTCTTCACACCGGAAAGCTGCTTTATATATCCACATGCCTCGTCTGTAAGAGCTTTTACAGCCTCCTCACTTTCATCGATTCCGTGAATAGAAGCGTAGGTGCTCTTTTGGTTCTTCTCATCCTGCCCTACTGACTTTCCAAGAGTCTTTTCATCTCCTGTGATATCGAGGATATCGTCTCTTATCTGAAAGGCCTTGCCAAGTGCTGAACCGGCTCTTCTGATAAGCTCTATGTCAGCCTCGTCTGCTCCTCCAAGAGAGGCTCCAGCCATCATAGCGGCCTCAAGCAGTGCAGATGTCTTATTCTCATAGATGTATTCGAGCTCATTCTCTGTTACATCACGCTTATCCTTATCGCTTTCGACATCCAGGCTCTGCCCGCCTGCCATTCCATTTATTCCAGCCTTTTCAGCAATGATCTGAAAAGCCCTTGCTGCGCGGATTCCCTTGATCTGGTCGAGTGCCACCTGCTTTAGGACCTGATGAGAAATGATAGTAAACGCCTCGCTTAAAAGTCCGTCTCCCGCAAGAATTCCCATAGCCTCTCCAAAGGCTGCATGAGTCGTCGGGTTCCCACGGCGGAGCATATCGTTATCCATTGCCGGCAGGTCGTCGTGTACAAGTGAGTAGGTGTGGATAAACTCCATAGCCGCCATAAATGGAGCAGCATCAGCTTCTGTGGCACCATACATTCTTGCAAACGACAGTAGAAGAATTGGTCTGAGTCTCTTTCCACCAACCCTTACGCTGTAATTCATAGCCTTGAGAAGAGTCTTGTCATAACCACTCTCCTCAGGCAGAAATGAAAGGACAATTCTATCTGCTTCTTCTTTTTTAAGCGAAAGGTAAGACATCTGAACCTCCTGCCCCATTGCTTGACGAACCGTCAACCGGAGTCTCCTCAAAATTACTTACAGAGCCGTCAGCCTCGAGCTTCTCTACTTTTCTCTGAACGTCCTCTATGCGCATGGTCGCCGATTTGATAAGCTTCATCCCCTGCTCATAGAGGCCGAATGAGTCCTCTAATGACACGTCAGGGGACTCCATCTGTGCCGCTATCTGATCAAGCTTTGCTAATGATTCTTCTATCGTCAATTCTTTTTTCTCAGCCATTTTTCTCCACCTTCCTGGCCTGGGCCTCTATAGTACCGTCCTTTAATCTCACTGAAAAAATATCGTCTTTTTTAATCTGCGTCACACTCGTAACTCTTCCGCTCTCGCTGCTTACATAGGCGAAGCCAGCTGCAATTTTCTTCACTGGGTTTGAAAGCTCAAGTCTCTGCGCAGAAAGTGCCAAGATATGCCTTGCGTCGGAAAGCTTTTTTGACATGTCACCTGAAAGTCTCGGCTGAATAAGCTCGATTTCATGCTTTGTATCCGAAAGCTTTCCAGCCATTACTACTGAAAGCCTTGGTGTCATCAGAGCAAGTCTTCTCTGGCCAGCGTTTATTTTTACATCAAAGGCGCTCTTCATAATCTGTGCGTACTGGCTCAGTGCATTCGAAGCCTGCATGCTCCTCGAATTGAATGACTCATGCATCCTCTCGGAGAGCCTCATGATATCCATCATCGCGCGGTTAGCTCTCTCCTTAGGAGATGCGACAACAATTCTTTTCTGAAGTGAAAGGAGCCTGTTCCTCGCAGATAAGGTCTTCCCATTCAGCGCGTTGCCAAGCTGCTGCTGTTTTTTTCTGATATCTGATAAAAACTCGTCGTATGAAAAAACCGCCAGCTCTGCTGCAGCCGATGGTGTCGGAGCACGCAGGTCCGCCACATAATCGGCGATCGTAGTATCTGTCTCGTGACCAACTGCGGAGATCACAGGCGTATTACATGAAAAAATGGCTCTTGCCACTGTCTCGGTGTTAAAAGCCATCAGATCTTCTAATGAACCTCCGCCCCTGCCACAGATGATCACATCGCAGTTCATCTGGTCAAGTCTATTAAGAGCTGCTGCCACCGAATCTGCCGCACTCTCACCCTGAACCGATGCCGGTGCTAAAAGTATCTGCACATGAGGATTTCTCCTCTCAGATACCTGCATGATATCGTGGATTACAGCACCTGTCGGAGCAGTAACTACGCCGATCTTAAAGCAATACTTAGGGATTGGCTTCTTATAGGCGGTATCGAACATTCCCATCTCGCGGAGCTCTTTTTTTATAGCCTCAACCTTCGCGGCAAGCTCTCCCTCACCCGCGGGCTCTATCTGCTCCGCATAGATCTGGTACATGCCGCCCTTCTCGTAGACGCCAATGCTTCCGGTGACAACGACCTTGTCTCCGGCCTTCATCTGAAACCTTAGTCCATTCACTCTATAGGACCGAAACATTACAGCCTTGATGGCTGCCTTATCATCTTTTAGTGTAAAATAAATATGACCGCTCGAGTGATAGGTGAGGTTCGACACCTCACCAGTGACCGAGACTTTACGGAGCAGCATATCATCCTCCAAAAGTCCAGCCACATAATGGTTGATCACTGAAACGGTATATATACGTTTATTCATTTGGTTTTTCTTCAGCTGGTGCTTTAGCAGGCTCCTCGATACCTAAGGCTTTGATGATACGGCTTAAGACACCGTTTACAAATGAGCCTGATTTCTCAGTGCCGTATTTCTTTGCCAGCTCTACAGCTTCGTTTATAGAAACCTTCGTCGGGATAGTATCGTCGTACTTGATCTCATAGACGGCAAGTCTTAGGATCGTAAGATCAACCTTTGCCATACGACTGGTCTTCCATCCCGTGACATTCTCATTAATCAAAGCATCAATATCTGTCAGGTGAGCTCTTATAGCCTCGACCTTATCGTTAATCAGTTTCAGGTCAGCCTCACCGATTCCATTACCCAGCTCAGGCTCTATGTATGGGCGGATTTCTGCCTCCGGGTCAAGAGTCTCGAGCTCGTCGCTTGCCTTTACGACATCAGCATAACCCTCATCTGGATAGAACTGCGACATGAAAAGCCGCTTGAATGTCTCTTCTCTTCTTCTGGTCTGGTTCATGCCTGTTCACCTGTAGAATTGACCTCTACTGAGGCAATACGGATATCGACCTCTTTTACCTGGATGCCGGTCATATTCGTCACGTTTGTCTTGACCTTCTCCTGAATCTCGTGGCAAACCTTTGGAACCTCGTAGCCGTACTTAAGAACAACTGCAAGTCTTACTGTGATAGAGCCGTCCTCTTCTCTGATGATATGGATGCCCTTTGAAAGCTTGCTTGCTCCCGCATGGGAAATATTCTCTCTGGTAAGTCCGTTTCCAATATATGATATGCCTTCTACATCACTTGCTGCAAGGCCCGCAATAGCTGCCATGACCTCATCTGTGACAGTAACGCCTTCCTCTACTGTAAATGTATTCTCTGCCATTTTTGTCCTCCTTCATTTGATAGGATGGTTTTATTTAATTGATTATAACAAATACTCAGCTTACTTTCCACTACTTTTATTATTCTTTCGGTGCTTTTTGATGGCGTCTTCAAGTATTTCGCGCGTCTTTTCAAGCTCCTGCTCACTGATCTCTTTATTGGAAAAATCAGCCCTGTCAAGCACCGATGACACTTCCTTTTTAGAGGAGTCATCACTGTCTGAAAGCAGATATTCGACCTGCTGGCTGTAGTTTACTTTTTTCCCATAGACAGGATCGTGGCGGCGCATCCATCCCGTCTCGTGGTCAAACCACAGAACAAGCTTTCCTGAATTGTCTGCAGCTGAAAACTCTTTTCTGTATTCCCGTTCATCGTTTATTTTTCGAAGAAGTATTATAACAAGCGGGCTCAGGAACAGTAGAATAATAACTAAGAAAAATATACGAAGTCCGCCCGGGCCTGCTGAGAATCTTCCAATGCCCGCGTTATCGCTGTTGTCTGCTGTATCATTTGCCTGCTGCGAATCAGCGTTATCCGAGCTGCTGCTTCCGCCTGAAACCAGATCAAAGAACGAAGAAAGGATTCCGTTACTGTCGCCGGAATCTCTTGAGGCAGGAGTCACATCAGCTACTGTCCAGCCTTCCTTCTTACCATAGACTTCGACCCAGGCGTGAGCGCTTGCATCCGGAACAGAGACCTTTATCACACCTGTATCTCCGAGCTCATTGTAGCCATTATAGTAATCCATGTAGTTAAGGTCATTTTCAGCCTCAGCTGTATCTGAAATCCTGTCAAAATCAATGACATAGCCCTCACAGTATCTCGCCGGTATTCCCAAGTAGCGGAGAATAAGAACTGCAGAGCTGGCGAAGTGCGCGCAGTAGCCCTTTTTATTCGTATCCAGGAAATAGCTGACGAAATCCTGATTCTTAGGAGTTGCGCCAGGGCGCAGGGTGTAAGGGTAATTTTTCTGGAAATACGCAGAGATTATAGAAACTGCCTGATCTGCATCCATGCCCTTTGTAAGTCCGGCAGCCCTGCAGAATTTCTCAACTGATTTCTTATCCTGATCCGGAACCTTCAGGTATTTATCGTCAACTGATTTTCCACCGGCTGAAAGCTCTCCCTTATTAGTAAGCGGATAATAGGTCACTTCCTCTGTAGTATCATCAATTGACCGGGCTTCATCAGAATAGTAAGGGAGATAGGAGGCCTTCGGGGCTCCGACATTTTCTATATGCATCATTCCCTTTGCCACTCCGTTCACACCGGCGCGCGAGCTGCTTTTATTATACTTTGACAACAGGTCAGATGTTTCCTCGGATACACCCTCCTGATCAGTAATATCCGAGCGTGACCAGTAATTTTCAACCGGATTGTATTTATCGAAAGCAAAGCCCCGCAGATAGACGCGGCTCTGAGTATATGGCACAAATGTCACATCGAGGTCAGGCTGGTTATCGTTTCTGAGCTGTGACACGCCGCCCAGCTTTCCGGAGTTCAAGCCTCCGGTCGACGGATATCTGTTAAAAAGGCCATCAAAGCCTAAGAGCATCGCATTTTTTACGGTATCCTCGCCTGCCTTTTTCACAGAGCTTACCGTTACTCTCTCATCATAGGATTTTTCAAAAAATACTGCCGGAAACGAAAATGCAAATACAAGGGCACCTGTAAAAAGTATCAGCTGCATAAATATAGTGACACTGTTTACATACGTAAAACCCTTTTTTGTCCTGCTGTATCCGGTTTCCGAACGCGAGAGCCTGTAATGTCCTGATGACCTGAGCACATAGGTCATGAAAAGTCCGCTGAGAAGCGCTGCCGCATAAAACGGCGAAGGCACCAGCTTCATGTAAATCGGCAGGAGATTCAAAGTCACTGTAAGTATAACCGTAATCACATAGCCGGCTCTTACTATTACCGCACTCATAAGTAAAAATTCAAGTGCAGCCGCCCAGACTATCGCAAATACTGTTACTGTCAGATTCCTGTCAGCAATCCTCTCGGTGTATGTCTTCATTCCAGTCGTATTGAAATAGTCCGAAATCCTGCTGACCGTTTTGTTTACAACCGCATAAAAGCCCGAATTCACATAGTTCCTGAAATAAATGATAAATGCAGTGAACACTATAAAAAACAGCAGTGCACCGAGATTTTCTTTTCTTTTTGTCCTGTAAAAATAAGAAAAATAAAAGCCCATGGCAATGATTGCCACGTTAACCAAAAATGGATTATAAGTAACCGATATGGATGACAGATAAAATCCTATGCTTCCGGACGTCAGAAGGCAGACTATGACTGCTTTGAAAAATATCGTCTGATTTTTATTTTTTTCTGCGTCCTCTATTAAAGGCCTTACTACTGCTCCTACACAGAGCTCTTCAGGCCACTCCTGTATTTTTTTCATATCTGCACATATCCGGTGACCTGTGGGTTGATGCTCTCCATCAATTCTGCCGGGTCAGCTTCCGTATTTATCTGTGTCATGTAAATCTCTCTGTATGCCTCGTCGATATCCTCAGCGTACAGGATTTTTTTCTGACGAAAGGTGTATTCCGGCTCGCTCCACCAGAGCAGGGTGACATTCGTCTTCTCTGCCACAAGCTCCTTCAAAAGCGAGTAGCACTCAGTCAGGTTGTTCTCTGTCTCCTCCGCAGTATCTCCGCACCAGAGCAGCACAAAAAGCATCTGATCAGATCTGCCCTCACGCTGCTTTACCATCAGGTCATCTCTTTTGGCTGAAGCCTTCCAGTGTATGTCACGAGGTCTGTCTCCCGGCGCATACTCTCTGATCTCTGAAATATCAGTAGTGTCGTTTCCGCGTGCCGTAGACTCATCTGCTTCTGTCATCTGCGACTCGAGGCTTCCAAGCTTCTCGTCCTTTATCTCAACCGGCCTTGGAAATACTGAAATCTCAACTGTAGAATCAAGTGGGATCATCACCTCCGCAAAGCCTAGGAGGTCTCTCAGCTGTGCTTTTTTCAGTGTAAAGGTATACGTCCCGAGCATTGTAAAAGTAACCGGCAGCTTCTCTCGGAAATCCTCCGCCGAGTAAAGCGGATACATGATCTCAGTATCCTGACCGTTGCCGTAGAATTCGTTTTTGGTATTCAGGGTGACCTTTATCTCTGCGGAAGGAATCATAGAATCATGCTCTATATGAATTATCACAGGCAGCTCATCGCCCTTTTCGACCGTATCAACATCTGACTCGAGTGAGACGTCGGTCCTGCCTGCCATCAGGTATAGAAAAAGTATGTCAATCGCTCCACCCGCAAGTGCGATAAGGAGTGCGACCATTAGGAACCAGACTCTGAAATAATCGTACAGCACCAGAAGCACGATTATCCAGAGTGCGTAAATAATTATTCTTGGAATTTTAAGATGTATTTTCATAGGTCTCCTTTTATGCAGGTCTTAAACGTCTTTTTTGAAAACGCTGTTTAATATCCTGTTCAGTTTCTGCCTTCAGACACTTTGAATCAGCTCTGCCATGGCGTCGTCCATGCTCATGCCCTTTGCCTTGGCTCGGGATGACAGCTTTACCCTGTGTCCAAGCGTGTCCTTTACGACTCGCTGCACATCCTCTGCTGTCACAAAGTCGCGGTCATTTATAAAGGCCATTGCCTTTGCCATGCCAAGCATCGCAATAGTCCCTCTCGGCGATGCCCCCTGTGAAAAAATACCGCCCTGCCTGGTCTTTTCTACTAACGTTACTATGTAGTCATAAATCTCGTCCTTTACATACATCTGGGCGATGGCATCTCTTATGATTTTTAAATCCTTTGCTGTAAGCACTGGCTGTATCTGCTCTATCGGTTTTGAGGCATTGCCTTTTAAAAGTGCGACTGCGTCATCATGAGCCGGGTAACCCATCGAAAGGCAGACCATGAATCTGTCGAGCTGCGACTCTGGCAGCATCTGCGTTCCTGATGAACCATATGGGTTCTCTGTTGCTATAACTATAAATGGATCAGGAAGTGCTCTCGTCTCTCCATCTACTGTCGCTGTTCCCTCTTCCATTACCTCGAGCAGTGCTGACTGCGTCTTTGGCGAGGTCCTGTTTATCTCATCTGCTAAAAACAGATTTGAAAATACCGGTCCTGCGTGAAATTCGAAGGATCCGGTATTTTTATCGTACATGGAAAAACCGAGGATATCACTCGGCAGTACGTCCGGTGTGAACTGGACTCTCTTGTAGTCGAGTGAGAGCGTCTTCGCGAAGGCCTTTGCGAGTGTCGTCTTTCCGACTCCCGGGATATCCTCCATCAGGATGTGCCCGCCCGCGATCATTGCGGCGAAGACCTTCTGCACGACGTCCTCTTTTCCCTTTATTACTGAATTTACTTTGTCACAGACTCCCTTTGCGATAATGTTCAAAACTTCCTCCTTTGAAATAACTCGTAGCCGCTGCTCGAGTAAACCAGGCCGATAAATTCATTTTACTTTACTTTCTTTAAGAATTCCATTGACAGATAGCCCTTATAACTCTTGTAGGTCACTAATGCCCAGTCGTTTTTTTTCTTGCCGGTTGCTTTGGTTACCTTCACTTTCGTTCCTTTTGGAACTGAGGTGAGGATATCACTTGTTTTATCTGGTTTCGCACGCATTGTAAGTGGTGATTCCTTGGTATTCACTTTATAAGTGCCGGCATATTTTTTGTAAAGTTTCTTAGTTGTTGTCTTCTTTGAAGTATCTGTACTCTTTGTATCTGTTTTCTTGGTGTCGGTTTTCTTTGTATCGGTGTCCTTGGAATCGGTTTTCTTTGTGTCGTCGCTCTTATTATCTGTTGTTGTGTTTTTATTATCTGTGTCGTCTTTTTTATCCGTATCTGTCTGGTCTGTATCGTTTGCTGTATCCGGTACTACTACTGGCACGTTGACGGCCGGATTGTTTGAGATGGTCTTTGGCGGCGCCGCCTTGCTCTGGTTATATGCAGGGCGGATAAAGACACGTGTGACATCACCAGACGCCAGTGAGTGTCCATGGCTGTCCCTGTATACTCCTTTTACTAGGGATACTTTTCCACTGTAGTTGCCCTCTACCGACTGCAGGCTGTTTATCATAATTCCACAGTGCACCCAGGTTTTTGTCACTGTGCAGTAATAAAATACAAGGTCTCCCTGTTTTGGTAGAAATACCTGTGTGCCATTTGCTGCAAGCAGCTTCTGATACATACCTGATACGCTGCCATTTGTCGGTATCACGTCTGATGCTCCAGTGAGATAGGCACAATCACAGACAAAATCTGCACACCAGGCTTCTGTATAGCCCAGGTCTGCCTTCTTCTTTTCTTTCTGTACCAGTGCAACTGCGGCTATATCTGATGCCTTGTTTCCTGTAAGCAGATATGCCCTGGAATACTTGGCTGCCGCACTCTGTGTCGCATCCGCTGTTACTGCACTCACTGGAAGCTGTGCCAAAATAAGCACTGCCACTAAAATTAGCCGGTATATTTTTTTCTTTATCATCTATCTGTTTTCTCCCAATCTTATATGATGAATCTATCTTTACGCTGTAAAATCTACAATATTTTCAATTACATTCTTTTTATTCGAATGTGTTTCCTGATGAATCTGTTTTCAATATTTGAAATCCACAGTATTTTTTCGTTGGCTATTATTTTTCCAAGAGTAGGTAGTGTTTTTAGTATAGCATATTTTCGGGCGTAGTGGTAAAATGTAGAGAGCAATTTTAAAAAATTTTTATAGTTTCAAGGAGGCATTATGAGTTTCGAAGAAGAGTACAAACAGAAACTTACTACTGCTGACGAGGCTGTTAAGTGCGTCAGAAGCGGTGACTGGGTTGACTACGGCTGGTGCGTTGGCACTCCGGAGGCCCTTGATAAGGCTCTTGCAAAGAGAGCTGATGAGCTTGTAGATGTAAATGTCAGAGGCGGAATCCTTTTCCATGTTCCTTATATCATGCAGGTTCCTGACGCTGAGAAGCATTTTTCATATAATTCATGGCACATGAGTGGTGTCGAGAGAAAAATGCTGACAACCACTAACGCTTACTTTGCTCCTATCAAGTATTCTGAGCTTCCTAGCTATTACAGAATAAACAACGCTACTCCTTCGAGAGTCGTTATGATTCAGGTCGCACCGATGGACAAGCACGGTTATTTTTCTTTCGGTCCATCTGCCTCCCACCTCGGCGCTGTCTGCGAGAAGGCTGAGGAGATCATTGTCGAGGTAAATAAAAATATGCCTCGCTGTCTTGGCGGTCATGAGTCTGAGATTCACATCTCAAAGGTTAGCGCCATCGTTGAGGGTGACAATCCTCCACTTGGCGAGATGCCTGCCGGCGGTCCTGCTTCTGATGTCGACAAGAAGGTCGCTCAGCTGATCGTTGACGAAATTCCTAACGGTGCCTGCCTCCAGCTCGGTATCGGCGGCATGCCAAATGCCGTTGGTTCTCTTATCGCTGAGTCAGACCTCAAGGACCTTTCAGTTCACACCGAGATGTATGTCGACGCCTTCGTTGATCTCGCTATGGCTGGCAAAATCAACGGTTCCAAGAAGAATATCGACCGTTATCGTCAGGTTTATGCCTTCGGTGCCGGCACCAAGAAGCTCTATGATTATCTCGACGACAACCCGGAGTGTATGAGCGCTCCTGTTGATTACACCAACGATGTAAGAGTCATTTCCCAGATTGATAATTTCATGTCTATAAACAACGCTATCGACATCGACCTCTATGGTCAGGTAAACGGTGAGTCCGCTGGTACCCGCCAGATCTCTGGTGCAGGCGGTCAGCAGGATTTCGTTCAGGGCGCTTATCTCTCAAACGGCGGTAAAAGCTTCATCTGCATGTCTTCTACCTTTACTGATAAGAAGGGCCTTGTTCACAGCCGTATCCGTCCAACACTTGCTGAGGGTTCTATCGTTACCGATACCCGTCCGCAGACTATGTATGTAGTTACTGAGTACGGTATGGTAAACCTCAAGGGACTTTCTGCCTGGGAGAGAGCTGAGTCTCTGATTTCTATCGCTCATCCTGATTTCCGTGACCAGCTGATCAAGGACGCTGAGAAGCTTCGTATGTGGAGAACTTCAAACAAGAGATAATAATACTATGCCAGCGTGGCACGATAAACTATTCGCCTGGGACAAAAGTCCCAGGCGATTTTTATGTACAAAAATTTCCGGCTCCGCATCAAATAATCCTATAGCATTTTTCCCAGTTATATAGTATAATCGATTTGAGCAAACGGTTTCGCACGCTGAAAATCAAAAAATTCCAAGGGCGAAGCCTGTAGCATCTCGAAGGCATCGAGATTTTACCAGGAGTTATAAAAGCAGAAGGAGAAACTTATGAACAAACTCAAGGCGATTTTTTTATCCGCAATCTTAGCAGGGACAATGATCTTAGGAGCTGGCTGCACGCCAGGCACCAGGGCATCAAAAAATTCCAACTCATTTTCAGATATCCGTGGCATGGATATCTCCTCATACATCAGCGTCCAGGACGGATTTGATGCGCTGAATAAAGAAGAAAAAACCAACACCTATGGTTTTAAGGACTTCAATGGCAAGATTATCCGTGACCAGGATTTTTTCAATTTCCTTGCTAAACAGGGTATGAACTGGGTTAGAATCAAGGTCTGGAATGACCCGTACGATGAGGATGGAAACGGCTATGGCGGCGGAAATTCCGATCTGAAAAAAGCCATAAAAATGGGCAAGTGGGCAACAAAAGCCGGTATGAGAGTCCTAATCGACTTCCACTACTCAGATGACTGGGCTGACCCAGCCAGACAGACTGCACCAAAGGCCTGGGCTGATTACAAGGGAGACCCTGATAAGACATCAAAGGCCCTGTCGAAATTCACGACAGAGTCAATTGAGAAACTGTTGGATGAAGGTGTCGATGTCGAAATGGTTCAGGTCGGAAACGAGACCAACAACGGTATTGCCGGCGTAGAGGCCTCAGGCGACTGGACTTCAAATGTCGGAAAAGTATACGCAGCCGGCTGCGATGCGGTTCACGAGGTGGCAAAAAAGCATAACAGAAAAATCTTAGCAGTCGTTCATTTTACCGATCCACAGAATGATACGCAGCTTCAGATTGCTGGAAATCTCGACAAGTGCAAGGTCGACTACGATGTATTCGCCACTTCCTGGTATCCTTACTGGCACGGCACAGCGGAAAGCATCACTGAGGATCTCAGCCAGATAGCTCAGAAATACAATAAAAAAGTGATGATAGCCGAGACGAGCTACGCAAATACCCTTACCGACTACGATGGCTTCGACAATACTGTAAGCGATGACAACAACGATGTTGGTGACGGAACCGTCTATCCATTCACACTTGATGGCCAGGCGAAATCATTCCACAGCGCAGTTCAGGCAGCTCTCGATGTAAAGGATTCAAATGGAAAGACAGCCGGACTCGGTGCCTTCTACTGGGAGGGCGCATGGAACGGCCTTTTGGATGTAAGCTCTCTTTCAGGCAGCGACAGGCTCGACGCAATTGCAAAGGAGAGAAAGATCTGGAACAGCTGTGGCTGCGGATGGACCTCATCTTATTCACACGATTACGATCCGACACAAACCAACGGAACAGCCGGTGGCTGCGTCATTGAAAACCAGTCATTTTTCGGACCTGACGGCAAGGCACTTGGCTCGCTGATTGCTTTTTCAAAGGATTACGATGGCACAAAGACCGTGGATCAGGATCTGACTGTAAGTGAGGTAAAAATAAACGATGAACCTCTTGAGCTTGATCCTTCTACTGAGCTTACAGCCGATGTTCTTGGAACCGCGCAGATCTATTACAAGAATGGTTCGAGAGCAACAGTCGATGTCGACTGGAACACCTCTGATGTCGAGGCCTACGAGAAGGCTAGAACAAGCGGAAAGGACTACGGAAAGACATTTACGATAAACGGAACTGCCGGAGATGACAAGGCTCCTGTTTCAAGAGAGGTAACTCTCCTTAATCCGAATCTGATCAAAAACGGCGACTTCGAGACCGGTGATTTCACCGACTGGACAGTGGCTGATGGCTCAGAGGGCTACGACATCGAGACAGATTCGAACAATGTCTACAAGGGACACAACACTCTGCATTTCTACAGTGAAAGCGACTTCAGCTTTGAGCTTTCTCAAACTGTAAAAATAACCGAAGACGGCGATTACGAGGCTTCGATGATCACGAGCGGTGAATTTACCGCCTCAGACAGCTACGCCTTCATCTCAGTAGATAAAAAGTCAAAAAACGATGTCCTGAATGGCTGGCAGGCATGGAACAAGCAATCGACCGGCACCATCCATCTAAAAGCCGGCGACACAGTAAAGGTAAGCTTCGGTATCAAAGCCACCGCCAAGAGCTGGGGCGCAATCGACGAAGTACGATTTGAAAAGAAATAAAGGTGTCAATTTAAATAAAAAACTCTGGCAAAAAGCCGAGATTTGCCGCTGTACTTTAGATATAGTTACTGCCTAGAACCTGACATCTATCCCACTTGGAGTCAACAGAAGCTCTGCCAGCTCAGCTGCATCAAAAGTATGCCCGCTGAATACGAACTCATGTGGCAGAGCGGCATAAACTTTTATTTTTCTGTTGATACCATTTCCCAAAATTCTAGCGATAGCATTTTTATCTGATATCAGGCCTAATTCTATAATTCTCTGCACTAGCCTTGGAGTGCTATAGATCAGAATCTGACTTCCAGCAAACTGCTCATTAGTCTTTTCAAAAAGATCATTGATCACAGCCCTGGCTCCCTTATCCTCAGTTAACACGTGATATTTATAGTCATGAGTCCCCGGAACATGTGACATGATATGAAGACAGATTGCAAGAAGTTCTTCACCAAGGTTATCAGATGCCACCTTTTGGCTCCTGACTTCCTTAAAAAATTCTTCGTATAGATTTTTTGATGCAAGCCCTTTTCCATCTACCAGTCTGTGACGAAGACTGTCATCATGATCCAGCGTAAATCTGATAGTACTGGTCGGAATTTTTAGCATCCTCACAGCCCACATCAGATATTCGTTTATTTTTTCAGTAGAGGAAAAAGGCTCACTCAACACCGTAAACAGATCTTCTTCGTTCATTACGATGACTTTGAGTCCATGAATATTAACCATTCTGTTGATCAGGTTTATGTACTCAGGGTTCAGCCTGCCGCTTTCAGATGCCAGTTCCATCAAAATACATCTGGTGATTACGACTGTGCCGTGTTCCTGCTTTATATAATCAAGGATAAAATCCACGTCACCCGCCAATAGATTTGAATGTTCACGGAAAGAGCAGGTATCGTAAAAAAATACCTTATCGTATTTATAAAGCAGAAAGTCCGCAATCTGTTCCGGCAGCGTCGTAACTTTATCCTTTATGTCATCCCAGTTCGCAGGTACTTCACGATATCGAGCTGCCAATATTTTTCTCCCCCTTTATCTGTCTGCAAAGAGTTTTGATATTTGTAAAAGCTAAATCAAGCGACCTCTGATTTATATAGTTCTCTTTAACATATTTCTCTCCAATCTGCTGTACTAATGTTTCTAAATGTGCAGTATCATCTCTCAGTGATGGTTCCAAAATAGAGAAATCCAGCCAAAGCTCAATGAATTTATCAGACACGCTCTCCTTGTCTGTTAGCAGCAGATCACTTGTCATATCCTTCATCTCTATCAGCTCAAGCTCACAGCATCTGATAAGCACCGCCATGTATGGTGAACGATAATAATTCATCAGTTTACAGATAGTTTCAAAGATATCGTTTGATTCTTTATCAAACTTGGCGAACATCCCGCGAAAACTGTTCTCAGGCATCAGCAAGGCCCCTGCAAAAACGTTCGCTGTAAACTCATCCTCATTATCATAATAATGCTCATCGACGAACTCTATTCTCGACTGGAAATCTTTTGCTTGAAAAAATACATGATACATCTCATGAGCAAGCGCAAAATTCGAATTCACCCGTGGAATAGAAGTATTCATGGCCACATAACCCAAACCGCTGTCCCTGTAGCAGAGAGCCCCTATTTCATCATCCGAAAACGGCATCTGAAACATGATAAAGCCCCTGTACAGGAGAACGTTGCGCACTATAAGCCAGATATCTCTCATGTCACTATCTGACCTGACGTTTGTATCAGCACAAAACCTTTTTATTTCGTTATCAATATCATCGTGATTTTTTTTACTGTATTCGACTATTCTCCTGAATTTACTGATATCCATTGATCTACTCCTGAATCAAAGATTATTCTCAAAGCGGAGCTTGGCACTCAAAATCTCATCAATATTCTCCATAAGGCTTAACAGCTTATCTGCCATGGCCTTCTGTTCATCAGTTGGAGAACCTGCATAGAACACTATCCGATTCGGCTTAAAGGACGCTATATCAGGTATATACATCTCATCTTCCCAGAAAAATTCTACGCTTTTTCCAAGTGCAGACGCTATAGCCGTCATATCGTTCCCTGTCACATCCTGTCTGCCAGTCAGAATCCGCGAAAGCTTTTTGCTGTCAATGCCGCTTTTTTTACTGATATAATTCTGCTTAACCCTCATCTGTGACAAATAGTTATTAACATTCTCTATAAATTTAGTCATAGCACTTACTCTCTATACTCTTTCAATAACCACTAATCTTTCACATAATCTGATAAAATTATTATACACTGATTGGAGAATATTTCAACAAAAAGTCTTAGATAATGAGAATAATTTTTGAAATATAAATCAGTTTTCAAAAATGAAGCAGTTTTTTAATTGAATTTCTTATAATTCAAGATTTGATGAACGTTTTTAGCCATGCATTCTGAACTTCCCCAATTCCATCAGAGTATTTCTGCATTCCCTCTCTTAAGCTTCAGCAGCGGTGCGCACGGCTCTGCTGCGTTCCTTTCTATACATCCGCAATCAAAATCGGCATTGATACTTACAATAATCTATAACATTGCTGCCTTATGGAATACATGATACCTGAAATGCCGTATTTTTTAAGTTTTAAAAGCAACGAAAATACCGACAGACGCTCTTTTCAAGCTGCCTGCCGGTAAAATCAATTAATCAGAACGCTTCTTTTCTTCTCTCGAGGCGAAGCTTCTGCCTCTTTTCAGCGCCCAGCCATTCAGCCTCCTCGCCAGGACCGTTTATCTCAAGCCCATACTTGACAGGAATAGGCTTACCCTCTGGAGTAACTGACACGTAGGTCAGATACGCGCGGTTTATCGGAGTGCGCATTCCCGTCTCATTCTCTATATAGGAGTCAACTCTGACTTCCATAGACGAGTGGCCGACATGAGTCATTCTTCCGATCATGACCACCATGTCATTCAGTCTTGCCTCGGCCTTGAATGTCAGGTTGTCGACAGACGCTGTGATAACCTCGTGTGCAGCATGGCGCATCGCTGTCATTCCGCCGACCTCGTCGATCCATTCCATCAGCCTGCCGCCAAAAAGCCTGCCCTGTCCATTAATATCGATCTGCATGATCACATGGGTGACTTCAGATTTTGAAAGCTCGACCGTCTTTGTCGGACGGCCATCGTGATTTCCTAACTGACTCATTTACCATATACCTCGTGTGCAAATTTTCTCAAAACCGGAAGAGAACGTTTTACTTTTTCAGTATCGATGCAGTATGCGAGTCTTACATAGCCCGGTGCTCCGAAGTTATCAGCCGGCACCATGATAAGGTCGTACTTAAGTGCTTTCTTTGAAAAAGCAACGGCATCATCCTCGAGTGCCTTCGGGAAGATATAGAAGGTTCCCTGCGGTCTCTCGACCTCAAAGCCTATATCCTTTAATGTGTCATAGAGCAGGTTCATATTCGTCTCATAAACTGAGAGGTCTGATGTCATATCGATGACTGCTGCTACTCCGAGCTGTGCTGTGGATGATGGACAATTGTGGCCTATACCACGGCTGATCTGTCCAAAAATATCCACGAGGATATCCGCATCTGTGGCCTTCGGATTCACTGCGATGTATCCGATTCTCTCACCAGGAAGTGAAAGGCTCTTAGAAAATGAGTAGCAGGAAAGAGTGTTGTCGTAGTACTTTGACGGGTACGGGCATTTTTTGCCGTCGAATACTATCTCTCTATATGGCTCGTCGCTTATAAGAAAAATATCGTGTCCGTACTTCTCCTGGCTCTTGTTTAAAAATGCTGCCAGCTTCTCAAGTGTCTCCTCTGTATAGAGAGCTCCCGACGGGTTGTTTGGGGAGTTGATAAGCACTGCTGTGACATTCTCTGTCATCATTTTTTCAAGTTCTGGGAAGTTTACCTGGCAGGTCGGAAGATTTGCCGGTACGACCTGAAGCTCTGCTCCGGTATCATTTATATACGGCATATACTCTGGGAAAAATGGAGCGAAGGTAAGCACTGTATCTCCCGGCTTAGTGACTGCTCTTACAGCGTGTGCTATAGCGCCTGCTGCGCCTGTCGTAGGGAAGATATGCTTTGCCTCATACGGTATTCCAAAGCGCTTCGATAGTGATGCTGCAATCACCTCTCTGGCGTGTGTATTTCCAAGTGTCGGTGAATAGCCATGAAGAGACATCGAATCCATCGTCTGATACATCTTGATGACTGCATCATTGTATTCCTTCGGTGTCTCTACCGATGGATTGCCGAGTGAGTAGTCAAATACGTTCTCATAGCCTATCTCCTGTCCCCTTTTTCTGGCGTAGGCAGCCAGCTCCCTGATAACGGATTTGTTCGAAAGTCTATCCTTATACTTCTGATTAACCATGTAATCTGCTCCTTTTTTCCACTGTATTTCATTCATAAAAGAACGCGACTTTTATTATAACAGAATACGGAGTGATTTTCATCATTTGATTGAGATTTTGGTTTTCACACGTAATTTCTCTGCCGCGACTACGTGTGATTTTCTGGTTTTCCTGTCTTCACACGTAGATTCATCACCTTAGATGTTTTTGTTCTTGAATAAAAATGTACAAATGTTATTATGATACATACGGAGGCTCAACACCATCACATGAAGTACACCAGCATTTCAGATGTTTTGAAAAATGAATATGGCCAGAAGATTTACAAGCTTTCCCTCTCATCTGGTTGCACCTGCCCGAATAGAGATGGCAGGATTTCGTATGGCGGTTGTACCTTCTGCTCAGAGGGAGGCTCAGGTGATTTTGCCGCTCCGTTTGAGGATATCGATACTCAGATTAGAGAGGCAAGGAAGCTCGTTGATAAAAAGATTCCTGCTTCTATAAGGCCTGAAGACAGGAAATACATCGCCTATTTTCAGTCCTACACGAATACCTATGGTGATACCGCCCGTCTTGAAAAATCATACGCAGAAACGATAAATCGTCCGGATATTGTAATACTATCACTAGGTACCAGGCCTGACTGCATAAATGACGAAAAGCTTGAGATGATAAAAAGGCTTAATCGAATAAAACCAGTCTGGATTGAACTGGGACTTCAGACGATTCATCAGAGTACCGCTGAAAAAATAAACCGCTGCTACAATCTGCCAGTTTTTACTGATACATACCGCCGTCTTAAAGAGGCTGGAATCACTGTTATAGTTCATGTGATTTTCGGATTACCAGGTGAGACCAGGGACGATATGATGGAAACAATCCGTTTCCTCTCAAGCCTGCTTGAACCAGGCGATGGAATAAAAATCCAGCTGCTTCATGTGCTTAAAGGTACTGAGCTTTGCAGGCAATATACAGCTAACCCATTTCACATATTAACTTTAGATGAATATGCAGACCTGGTCTGCGAAGCGCTCTCTATTCTGCCTGACTACATCATCATTCACAGGCTGACGGGTGATGGCCCGAAATCACAGCTGGTCGAGCCACAGTGGAGCGCAGATAAAAAGAGAGTCATGAATACTTTACGGAAAAGGATTGCAGAATTTTAAACTGAAAGGAAAATTATGCTTCACATCGGTTGTCATTTGTCAAATCCAAAAGGTTACCTGGCGATGGGAAAAGAGGCTCTACGCATTGGGGCAGATACCTTTGCTTTTTTCACGAGAAATCCGAGAGGCGGAAGTGTAAAGCCTCTCGATGTAGAGGATATGAAAGCACTCGTAAATTTGCTGGAGGAAAATCATTTTTCCAAGCTTGTCGCGCACGCTCCATATACATACAATCTCTGCTCTGACAAGGAAAACACTAGGGAATTCGCCCATCGCGCAATGAAAGAGGATCTGGAGCGAATGGAATATCTGCCTGGAAACTACTACAATTTTCATCCGGGCAGCCACATGAAGCAGGGCCTAGAGGCTGGAATTGAGATGATAAGCGAGGCGCTTAACGACATACTCTGGGAAGATATGCATACGACTGTGCTTCTTGAAACCATGGCCGGAAAGGGTACTGAAGTCGGACGCTCGTTTGAAGAGATTGAATCCATCATTGAAAAAGTAAACATCAAGGACCACATCGGTGTCTGCCTCGATACCTGTCATATCCACGACGCAGGCTACGACGATGTAAACGCGCTTGATGAGGTAATGGATGAATTCGACCGCGTTATCGGCCTTGACCGTCTTAAGGCTGTGCATATAAACGACAGCAAAAATCCTCTTGGCAGTCACAAGGACCGCCATGAAAAAATAGGAGAAGGCTATATCGGACTTGAAGCTTTCAGGAAAATAGTAAATCATCCGGCATTTTCCGGCCTGCCATTTATACTCGAAACGCCTCAGGAATCAAATGACGGATACGCAGAGGAGATAAAGCTTTTAAGAAGTTTTGTGAAGTGATTTCTATTTTTTAGTTTTTGCTTCACTGCAAAAATAAAAGCTGTCTTCTTTTATTCCCACTTCAACCTATGAAGATTCCCCTTCTCATTAAGTCCCATGAAATCATTCTGGCGCAGTGCCTCATAGAGAACGATAGCTACAGAGTTTGAGAGATTTAGAGAGCGTGTGTCACCGAGCATAGGAATGCGGATACAAGCCTCAGGATGCTCTACAAGAATTTCTTCAGGGATTCCTGCCGACTCTTTTCCAAACATGATATAATCGTCTGGCCCGAACCTCACATCAGAATAACACTGTCTGGCTTTCGTGGTTGCAAACCAGAGCTTTGGGCGGCTGGTTATAGCAATAGAATTCGTATTAACGCATTTTTCATCATGCGGATCAGCATTTTCAGAATCAGCCTGCTCTGTTTCTTTTTGATATGAGGACATGCTGTCTCCGTTGTATATGATTTCTCTGTGCTTTGCCAGAAAATCATCGTAATCATCATATTCGTGGAGGTCGAGCTTCGGCCAGTAGTCCATGCCCGCCCTCTTAACATACTTGTCATTCAATATAAACCCTAACGGATAAATTAAATGAAGTGATGAACCAGTTGCAACACAGGTTCTGCCGATTGCCCCGGTATTAAACGGAATCTCCGGCTCATGCAATACTATATGAAACATATCAGTCCTTTTCTGCTACATGCATACAAACATCAAGATTTGGCTTATACTTAGTATTAAAACTTTTTGGCTCTTCATCACAGAATATCGCTATCCGATATTTTGTGAATGCAATATCAGGTGTACCAGGTACTTCTTTATAATTTTTTCTGAACCTATAGCCTTTGGCAAATAATGCCTTTCTGAGTTTGACCTCTATAGAAGTATCTTTGCCACGAATGTGGCTCATATTCTTATGGCTTTTCTTTGAAACTTTTCCGTGAAAACGAGGTTCTTTTCCATGTCTGTTCATTTACTAGTTTCTTTTATCCATTGATCAATATCTGAAGAATTATAGCGATATCATATATGAGATAATTCATGTCGGCCCGTTAGTTTGCAGGCTTATAATTTC
>SAMEA3663178__coassemble_155_pt1 | contig 25262 bp, 19 predicted proteins | sample SAMEA3663178__metabat2_low_PE_006 | metagenome-assembled genome bin SAMEA3663178 (sample SAMEA3663178) | pig gut metagenome | biome: pig gut; feature: pig-associated habitat; material: faeces | place: Denmark | collected 2012
AATCTGGTATGTCCTCTCGTCTGCCTCTGCAACTGCCTGCTCTATTTCAGCCTTCTTTGCCTGATAAAGCTGTTCATCCGTTTCACTCTCGTCAGTATTGCTGCTTTCAGCCTCAAGCGCACTGGCGAGCTTATCAGGAGACATCGGCATATATGCCTTCACCCCGCCGATGGCCTGAAGCCGCTCCGGAGTGGCAAGGGATTTGGCATCGCGGGTTCTTCTGGTCTGGAACTCCTTTTCCTTCTCAAAGGCCGTGCTTATCTGGTCAGTTATCGAATTCGTGATAGAGGAATCCGGTGAGCTGAAGCTGTCGTCAACCGTATAATCCATTCCCTCATTCCTGGTGGAACGGACCGCCTGCATCAGATTCTCCATCGTAATGTCTGCTCCCTCTGATAGAAGTGCCCCAATCGGCGCTCCATCGGTTACATCTATCTGATTCATCAGGCGGTAAAGTCCAATAAATGACTGCTTCTCATCCTCTGTGATCTTCCCACTGTTTTCTGCCTTCCAGAGGAAGTCAGCATAGTCGGTGGCATCCTTATCTGCTGACGAGCCGCTCGATGCCATGACCTTCTTTATCTCCTCAGTCTTGTCATAGAGCTCGTCCATAGACATCTGAAGTGGATTTTCACCATTTTTAATAAGTTTCATCACAACTCCAGGCTTAAGGTTGTCGAAGACCTTCTGGACCTTCTCGTCGGCTGCTTTTACCTCTGAGACATTTTCCTCTGTTATTTCACGATTGTTATATGCAAGGATTCTTACTGCGCGGCGGTTCTCATCATTTGCTTCAAGTCCTGTCTCATCAAGGATATCATCGACATTCGCGAATGCCTTCTGTATCGAATCGCCCAAATCCGACCTTACCTCAGTACTTAAGGTTTCATAGGCACTTCCGGCTTTTTTAAGCAGATCATTTGTATTTTTTCCTGAGGCTATCTCACTCAGCTTACTTGTAAAAATACCGTCGAACGTCTTGTAACTCGATATCAGAGCTGCCGGCGCTTCTTTTGCACTCTCAATTACATCTGTCGTATCATCAAAAAGCGCTGCCTTTGTTATATCATCCGGGAAAAGTGCCTCACCAAGAGTCTTTTCCTGCGCCTTAAGCTTATCTACTATATCTGAGAGCTCCGTCGTATCGATAGAGATTCCCTGCTTTATCAGACGATAGTTCGCCTCAGTCGTCATCACGAGGCGGGCCTCCTCGAGCTGTCTTTTAGCTGAAACAAGCTTTAACTCGTCTGCACTGGCAGAAGCCTGCAAAGCGCTGTTAGTACTGGAATTATTTGAACCGCTGCTATTTTCTGAATTGTCAGCCATAGCCTGCTTCAGATTCTCTATGGTCAACGGCTTTTCGTCTGCTATGACGCTGGATAAATCCTGATCTGTGGCTTTTGATACGACATCAGCTGCGTCTCTGGCCTTATCCATATCTGAAAAGCCCTTTACTGCCATAGCTTCGAGTGGACTTTTTCCTTCTCTTACCGCGTCTGTTATAGCCTGCGGAAGCTCCTGAGCTGTAATCGTTTTTGCTCCGTTTAATGTATTAAAATCCTGGATATTTTCTGCTGTAAGCGGTACATTATTTTTTAATAAGAAAATAGCGTTTGAAATCTGTGTCTGATCTGGGTCAAGTCCAGCCTCTTCGATTTTTTCAATAATCTGTCGCAGCAGATTCTCTATATCCTTATCCGTCAGGTCTGTCTGCTGCGATATATCTGTATTTCCGGCAAACTCAGCCTTTAAGACATTATCCACAGTTGGCTGCTGGTCATTTTTTAACAGATAAGTGCTGGTATCCGCGCTTATCGTATCCGGAAGCTCAGCTGCCTTCGACACTGTCTCCTTTACCTGCTGCATCGTGTCATTATCTGTAGGCTGGTCAGCATTCTGAAGTGCTGTCTGTACATCTGATATGGTATCTGCTGTTGATGGAGCCGCAGACTGCGGAATTACCGACTCTCCCGAGGACTGCTTTATCGCACTCTCGATGCTGTTTGCTTCTGCGGCAGAACCCGATACTGCTTCTACTGCCGCCTTAGATATGCCTCCTGTAATTGACATATCCTTTCCTGCCTTTGCGAGCTGTATACGAATTTTATCTGCAATGGTTACAAAGGTCTTTGAATCAGTATCTGCCGGGTCAAAGCCATTTTCGACCATTTCCTTGTAGTCCTGTTTCGACATCGTGTGAGCTGCAAGGATCATCTCGTTCTGAATATTTTTCTCGCCGGCTCCAGACTGAAGCTGTTTCTCATAGGCTTCGGCCGCAGTTTTAATAGTCTTTTTATTATAGACTGGTGACTGCATAATGCCTTCGCCCTTTTCGACTACTATACCCTGCGACTTAGTGTCAGTGTCTACGCCCATCAGACTTGCACCTGACTCATTTTTCTTATACTCAGCTATGTATTCAGCCGCTTTATTTGTATTTTTATCTGTCGTATTATTTTTTACTAAAAGGTCTTCTATCTGCATAAAACCTCCACAACACTCCCTATTATTTATTTCGGCCTTAAAGGCGGTTTCTTTAACGCAAAATTCCCATATAAAAAGAGGGCTTAGTGCCCTCTTTTACAAAAGATATAGGTCTTATTAATAAAAATGGACATCATTACGAGTAGGTTTTCAGCTTCTCATAATTCACCTCATCATCCTGCTCGTAATCCCAGCCCAGGTAATCGGCAATGATATCATCATAGAGATTCTCGAAGTTTTTTTCTTTCCAGAAACGGCTTTTGCCCTTTTGATATGACAGGTTGCGCCTTCCATCTACTGCGACATTATAAAGCTCGACTGCGACGACATCCTTTGTATGCAGAAGGTCCCGATCAGCTGAATAAATCAGGTATGCGGCTTGATGAATTTGATCATCCGCCTCATAGGAAGGCGCCAGCCTCTTTTAAGTATATTATTTTACAATTCTTTTCGTCCTTCCAAGGCACGAAGAAGCGTCACCTCATCTATGTATTCGAGGTCTCCACCAACCGGTACGCCGCTCGCGATACGGGAAACCTTTATTCCCGTCGGTTTGATAAGACGGCTTATGTACATAGCAGTTGTCTCACCCTCAAGTGAGGAGTTCGTCGCGATAATGACCTCCTTCACCTCGTCAGATGAAAGGCGGCTCATCAGCTCCTTTAGCCTTATATCCTCAGGTCCAATGCCCTGCATAGGAGAGATAGCTCCGTGAAGCACATGGTAAACACCCTTGTACTCACCGGTCTTTTCATAGGCCGCGAGATCTCTGGTGTCCTCAACGACCATTATAGTGCTGTGGTCCCGCTTCGGATTCGAGCAGATAGGACATATATCCTGATCTGTAAGTGTACAGCAGACCTTGCAGTAGCGGACATTGTGTCTTGCAGATTTTATCGTCTCGGAAAGCTTGTCCACCTCATCGACAGGCATTGACAAAATATGAAACGCCAGCCTCTGCGCGGTCTTTTCCCCGATTCCCGGAAGAGATGAAAGTCCTCCGATCAGATCAGAGATTTGCTTTGAGTAGTAATCCATCAGAAAGGAAGGCCTCCGCCAAGACCGCCAGTCAGGCCACCCATAGCCTTCTGGGTTTCCTCATCTACTTTTTTCATGGCCTCATTTGCAGCTGCAACGATCATATCCTCGAGCATCTCCACATCATCAGGATCGACCGCATCAGGATCGATGTGAACCTTTGTGATCTCCTTAGATCCTGAAACTGTGATCTCCACAGCTCCGCCGCCGGCAGTCGCAGTGAATTCCTTCTCTGCAAGCTCCTTCTGGCTTTCCTCCATCTGGCGCTGCATTCTCTGCGCCTGTTTCATCAGGTTGTTCATGTTGCCAGGCATTCCGCCTGGGAATCCACCACGTCTTGACATTATAAAACTCCTATTCTATATCTATTTTCATATCGGTTCCGATAATCTGCTGCATATCCTTTGCAGGATCATCTATTTTTTGGAATGTCTGATTATTATTGTTGAGAGCAAACTCCAGAGGCACCTGTTTTCCTATGATACCGTTTATTTTTCTTGAAAAAATATCCAACTCCTTCTTACAGACATTTAAATCCTGATCACTGTCAAAATAAACGACCAGCTCATCATTTTCTACAAATGGCTGGTGCCTTCTATTATACCATCCGCCCCTGAAAGAGCCTGACATCGACTTTGCCACATCTTCCAAGACTGATACAGCCTCTTTTATATCCTCAGAAACAGCAGGCGGGAGCGATGTTACCTCAACCGGCTCTACCGGCTGCTCCGTGGGCGTATCCTTTACCTGGATTTCTCCAGAATCTATTTTTCGCTCGAGCTCATCAATACGGTTTACCAGGGCATCATAGTCGCTGTCCATCTCTGGATGCATAAGCCTTATCAGTGAAACCTCAAGAAGCACACGCTTATCCTGCGCGTATCGCATCTGATTTTCAAGGCTGCTCAGAATACTGATATAACGGATAAATGTTTCCACTGAAACAAGTGCGCTGTCCTCTATCAGCTTCTTCTTATTCTCTGATGTCATATCAAAGGTTTCAGCCATTTCCGGTGCATTCCTGTACAGGAGCATGTCGCGCAGGTACCAGATCAGGTCAGAGACAAACGAATTCAAGTCTCTACCCTCCATCATTACAGCATCCACCACTGAGCTTACACCCTTGATATCCTGAGCCACAATCGCATTAAATATCCGTGAAAGCACCTCAGTATCAACTGCGCCTAGAACACCCAGGACCTTGTCATATGTCAGCTCTTCTCCCAGGTAAAAATTGATGCACTGATCCAAGAGGCTTAGGGCGTCACGCATCGAACCGTCTCCGGCCTTTGCGATATAATTCAGGGCATCATCAGAAGCCTTGACTCCCTCTTTTTCAGTAAGCTCCTTAAGCCGCGCTGCAATCGTCTCAACAGAAATTCTGTGGAAATCATACCGCTGGCATCTCGAAAGTATCGTGACAGGGATCTTCTGAAGCTCTGTCGTTGCCAGGATAAATATCACATATGAAGGCGGCTCTTCAAGTGTTTTTAAGAACGCGTTGAACGCGCCAGAGCTTAACATATGGACCTCGTCGATGATATAGACCTTGTATCTGCCTGCTGCCGGCGGATATTCTACATCCTCTATGATGCTTCGGATGTTCTCAACACCGTTATTCGATGCGGCATCGATCTCCATCACATTCATCGAGGAGCCCTCTGCAATGGCTTTGCAGGTGTCGCATTCCCCGCACGGGCTTCCGTCCGGCAGTGGATGCTCACAGTTTACCGCCCTTGCAAAAATCTTCGCGACCGTAGTCTTACCAGTACCCCTGGTACCCGTAAACAGGTAAGCATGACCAATACGCCCGGCCGCAATCTCATTCTTCAAGGTCGTTACAATATGGTCCTGGCCCTTAACCTCTGAAAAATTCTGCGGTCTGAACTTTCTATACAGGGCCATGTACGCCATATGTCATTCTCCTTTTTATTATTCCAACGCCTGGAATTTGTTTCACTATCATTGGTATGTAAGCCGCCACAGTTAGATGGCGAACGATTGTCGCGTTTTTCGTTGTGAACGAGCGCGCTAGCTGCGGCCCGGGTGACAACCGTTCAAACAGAATTGCTAAAAAAATTGCGACAGCAATTTTTATAAAAGCAATTCTGTGCGTTTTGTCAGAGGGCCGCTAATAAGCGTGCGCGAGCGAACAGAAAAACGTGACCTAGAGAGCCACTAACTGTGGCGGCTATTAGTAAACCTAGTCGCCGAAACTAATTCCAATACGTTTTGCTTCCTTTATCATCTTGCAGTCCGGGTCGACTGTCTTCAGCTTTCCTGCCACATCCGAAAGCGGCACGAGCTTCGTCTCACCGTTTATCATAGCGACCATATTTCCAAATTTGCCATCCACGATAGCCTTCGCAGCAGCGGAGCCGAGCCTTGTACAGAGGATTCTGTCATATGGACAAGGACTGCCACCTCTCTGGGTGTGGCCAGGAACAGTAACTCTGGCCTCAGATCCGGTACGTTCAGTGATCATATCCGCAATCTTGTAGGAAACAGAAGGCCACTTCTTAGCCTCCTTGGCAAGCTTCTCTTTTCTCTCCTTCTTTGGAAGAGCAGCGTCATCCTTAGAGATAGCGCCCTCAGCGACAGCAAGGATAGTAAAGCCCTTGCCCTGCTGATGTCTTCTCTGGATAGCCTCGATAATCTTATCATCCTCGTATGGAATCTCAGGCAGAAGGATGATGTCAGCACCAGAAGCAACGCCGGCATAAAGAGTAAGCCAGCCGACCTTGTGTCCCATGACCTCAACGATAAATACACGGTTATGTGAGGCTGCAGTAGTATGAATGCAATCGATAGCCTGTGAAGCAACATTTACAGCTGAGTAGAAGCCGAAGGTGATATCGGTGCCATAGATATCGTTGTCAATGGTCTTAGGCAGATGGATGACATTTAAGCCTTCTTCTCTCAGCAGGTTCGCAGTCTTCTGAGTGCCGTTTCCACCGAGGATTACGATGCAGTCAAGTCCGAGCTTCTTGTAGTTCGACTTCATAGCCTCGACCTTGTCGAGACCATTCTCGTCAGGAACTCTCATAAGCTTGAACGGCTGTCTCGATGAACCAAGGATAGTACCGCCTCTGGTAAGAATACCTGAAAAATCAGCACCCGTAAGCTTCCTGTAGTCACCATAGATAAGTCCCTTGTATCCGTTAAGAAAGCCATAGATCTCAAGGTCATCTCCACAGATCTCCTCAAGGCCTTTAACAACACCTCTCATAGCAGCATTAAGAGCCTGGCAGTCTCCGCCGCTTGTAAGCATTCCGATCTTCATGTCTGCTCCTTTCATTCTTTATATGATTTGTTGTCCATGAATGAGACAAATACATGTCCACCCTTAAGGACGTCAATAGTTTCCCATTCCCATTTATTCTTAAGAGAGACCTTTTTTCTCTCTATAATGAGCTCTGCCTGCCCGTCTCCTCCTACGAGCATTCTGCGTAAATCTCCTGCAGTAGTCTCCATCCTGAGTTCACGCATCTGATTCCTGTCACAGGTGACCTTGAGCTTCATTCTTGAAAGAGGAGTCTCTTCAGCTATAGCAAAGACGCACTTCTTGCCGTTTCTCTTCTCAGCTGTATGGCTCCTCGTAAGCATCCACATCTTTGAAAAATTATACTCGTATGTCTCGCCATCCAGGTATATACCGCCTGCAAGCGCTTCTTTAGTATTTATCGGGCCTACATTTATCTGTGTACCGATACCGAACGAAAAGGCGCTGTTCTTAAGCTTTCCATTCTTTTTGCTGGTCAGATCACAGCAGCTTATGTACTCCCAACGCGGTCCGGCATTTTTACCCCAGACCTTATCGGCATAACCATAAGAAGTCTCAGGCTTAACCAAATATTTCTCACCGTTCCACTCTATCACACCATCGTACTCACTGATAAGGCCCTCTGTATGCCAGTAGGCATCCATTATCTCTGTATCGCGAAGCGGACCAGATGTACTGTAGCCAAGGTTTAAGGCTATCGGCTTTTTAATCTTAAGGTCCCAGATCAGCTTTCCAGCCTCAGGATGTACGGTCGGATTTTTCTCCACATCCTCAGCACTTACTTCTATCCGGCCCATAGTACGGGTCTCGGAAAGGAAACAGTCACTGGCACTCACAAGAACGTCCAAAGCTGTATCTGTACTGACGCGGTCCCATGGAAAATATCTGGTAAGTACAGATCCCTCTTCTCCACAGATGCAGGCCATCACCGCAAAATACGATGGTCTCGTACCGTCCTTTGCAAAAACCGGTTCTTCCTCACGAAGCTGTGGATTGATTCCTCCAAAATCCAGGATGAAGGTTCTCTCTTTACCTGTAGTCTCACTTACACCATGAATGCAGTGTCTCCAGACATCAAATCCCTGCTTTGCGAGTGCTCCGCGAAGCATAAAGGAGTCGCGGTCCGTATCATGCTTATTAAAGTTAATACCTACAGCATCCAGAGGATTGGCCAGCTTTTTCGGTAGATCTGTGATCGCCATTTTTTCTCCTTTCCAAAAAAATCCTTGTCAAATCTGCTCTTTTATAGTAAAATAATATCTCGCTGGAGACGTATCGAAGAGGCCATAACGAGGCGCACTCGAAATGCGTTTGCCGCTTTATCGCGGCACAAGGGTTCGAATCCCTTCGTCTCCGCTTTTTATCAGCTCCCGCAAGGGAGCTTTTTTAATAGCTCTTTATCTCGTCGTCATCGTCAGTTGAAGACTCATCGATATTTTTAATGACCACGTCATAGGAGTAGTCATCGTTTACTTTTACAGTGACTGTATCTCCGACCTTTTTTCCAAGAATAGCCTTGCCGAGAGGTGACTCTATTGAAATCTTATTCTCAAGAGAATTTCCCCTGATGCTTGTCGTGATCTTATAGACTTCAGTCTCGTCATCCTCAGGAATGTAGAGAGTTACGGTATTGTTCATGCCGACTACGCCATGCTCTGACTTATCAGAGATAACTGTGGCATTTTCGAGCATTTTTTCAAGGTAATGGATCCTGCTCTCATTCCTGTTCTTCGCGCGCTTGGCCTCGTGATACTCAAAGTTCTCTGAAAGGTCGCCATGCGCCCTTGTCTCCTGAACCTCAGCTATAAGCTTAGGCCTCTGATTAAACTTCCTGTCGTCAATCTCCGCCTGAATTTTTTTAACGTCTGACTCTGTCAGTCTTTCTCCCATTTTTTACCTGCTGTACTTCTTCTCAATCGCTGTGATCATGTCAACACGTTCCTGATGGCGTCCGCCAAGAGGCTCTGCATTCAGGAAGCTGTCTACTATATCCTTTGCCAGCTCTACTCCTACGATACGCGCGCCGATACCGATGATATTCGCGTGGTTGTGCTCTCTGATAAGATGAGCTGTCGTAGTATCTGAGCAGGCTGCTGCCCTGATTCCAGGGACCTTGTTCGCAGCCATCGTGATTCCGACGCCTGTTCCACAGATAAGGACTCCGAGGTCACCCTTACCGGCAGCAAGCTCCTCTGCAACCTTCGCACCGATTTCAGGATAGTTCACACTTTCCTTCGTATCTGTGCCGTAGTTCTCTACCTCATAGCCCTGTTCCTCGAGATGCTTCATGATCTCGAATTTCAGCTCAGTTCCCGCATGGTCATTACCGATTAAGATTCTCATTTTCGCTCCTTAGATGATCTCATATATAGTCTTTGAAAAATACGGCTTTCCTGCCTCGATTACTGGCTGCTCGTATTTCGGCACGTTTACCGCGTTCGGGAAAAACTGAGTCTCGAAAGCGATGCCTCCGCGCCTTACATATAGTTTACCACTTTTGCCATACTCTTTTCCACTTATATAGTTGCCGGTATACATCTGAACTCCCGGAAGGTCAGTGATGACATTTACCTGAAGTGACTTATCCGGAAGGCGGAACTCTGCGGCCTCGTATTCTTTTCTGCCATCGTGGTCGAATTCACTTCTGTGCCACTTCTCATCCTTGGAGAGCTCGAAGTTGTGGTCATAGCCTCCGGCCATCCGAAGCTGTTCGTAATCGTCCTCTATTCTCTCGTTTATAGCATGGAACTCTCTGAAATCCATCGGAGTTCCCTCAACTGCAGTATCTGTGCCATCCGGAATCGAATGATTATCAGTTGCTGTGAAGTAGTCTGCATGAACACAGACCTCTGTATCAAGGATATCACCATTCCCCTCGCCATGGAGATTGAAATAGCTGTGGTTTGTCGGGTTAAATACTGTCCTCTTATCTGAAATTCCCTTGTAATCTATTATCATATGATCTGCACTGTCTATTGAATAAGTGACCTCGATCTCCATATTTCCTGGGAATCCTAAGTCTCCGTCAGGACTTTTTATCGCAAAGGTCACATGATCTGCGGTCTCTTCCTTTGTATCCCAGACTCTCCTCTGAATCGAGGTAAATCCACTGTGCAGATTGTTTATCTCATTGTCATTTTTTTCCAGGCTGTAGGTCACTCCATCTAGAGTAAATGAAGCACCGCCAATCCTGTTCGCATTTCTGCCTATGATAAAGCCATAGTTCGGATCATTGAAAAAATACTGCTCTACGTCCTTATACCCCAGCACGATATCACGGTCACTACCGTCTTTCATCTGCACATGAAGCTCCATCAGGTCGGCTCCAAAGTCCATAACCTTTGCAGTAAGTCTACCCCCTGAGATCACATAAGCTGTGATATCCTTTCCATCTTTTGTCTTTCCAATAATCTGTCCCATTTTATAACCTCCTACTTGTTTATTAGAAATGCCAGCGGATTCTCCACATAGAGGAAATCCAGGAAAGCGTTGTTCTGTATCTGACTTACCAGCTTTGCTCCATTCGGCGTGATGGAGAAGCAGGTGACCACATCCATAAATATCCAGATGATAAGCAAAGCTACTATGATTCCCCAGACTCCGCCTAAGAACCTTGAAAAGCCTCCGACTACCGGAAGATCACCTATGAACTGAGCTATAAGAGCCAAAGCTCTGGTGATGATAAAGGCTATAAGAAGCGAGGTAAGTATCGCAAGTCCCTTTACCATAAGTGCTGCTGTACGCGCGGAAAGAGTATCAACTATTGTATTATTAGCTTCGGAAAGCTTGTCGGCATTATCAGCTGTGATATTTGAAACAATCTCAGCTGCTGCGTTTGTCGTGGAATCCACCGCCTTAGAGATAAAATCCGACGCCTTTTTTGGAATGGAAATTCCTAATTTTCCCAGATAATCTCTGAGACTCTCTGAATCAGAGAGGTCGATGGCTGCCTTTTTTGGCGTACCTACATCTGTAGTTGAATCCTGCGTATCTGTAGTATCATCACCTGCAGCCGCGTTCAGCGAGTCTATCGTTTTATTTTCTTTAGTGATAAGGCTTGTACTTATATGCTCCGAAACTGAATTGTAGAATTTCTTATACACGGCCCCATCCATGTATTTTGCTTCTATAAGCGGAGTGGCTACATACAAAAAACCAAGTATGATCATCCATGTGAGAAGACCGCCAAGCAGTCCGAAAAGTCCTCTGTAAAAGCCTATGGCAAATGCCACCACAAGCAGTATAAGTGATCCAATTAGTACGTAATTCAATGTATTTCCCTTTATCAGTCAAGCCTTATAACCTGACTGCCTTCCTGCTGAACCAGGAAAAATTCCCTTGTGTTTCCTGCTGCCTCAAACGCTATGACTTCATCTGGGAAATCATAGGTAAATCTCGTTTTCCCCGCAACATCGATAAGTATTATCTGATTCTCTGCCTTCTCTATCAGCAGGTCATCCCTTAAAAATGCACACCTGTCAAACGAACTTTTCAGTTTTCGCTCGCAGGTACGCTTTCCATTCTCATCAAAGACATCTAACACATGGTTTTTTTCATTGGACTTATGTATCAGCCCGAAATACTCTCCACTTATAATAACATTTTCAGTCTCGTAATCTGTTTTTATTTTCTTTTTCTCTTTTACATTCGAGCCAGAGGTATAAATCACGGCTCCACCGTCTGTGACTGCCACAGCACGTCCATCTGTGAAAAATGCCGTCTGCGGACATACTGTATCATCGTATTCGAATGAAGCTATAATGTTGTTCTTATTCTGATCGCCGGCTTGTGTGAAATCGTAGATATTTATCCTCGTCCCAAGTGACTCTGAATTAATTACTGAAAGCGACATGATAAGTCTTGTGCCGTCATCCGATATGGCGATAGACATCGGGTAACCTGTCTGTGACAGATGAACCTGTCCACTGGCCTTTGCTGTTCCATCTGCTTCATACAGATTGATATAGCCAGTATCCTCTTCTTCTGTAAGAACTGCCGATATACCGTTTGATGCCACATCAGCCTGAACTATCGGATGTGTGGTAGAGATAAGCGAGATTTCTTTTTTCTCTGACATGATAACCAGACTGCTTCCACCTCTGTCATATATCAGAAGCCTTTTACCGCTTATCCGCACTTCCGGCGACTGCATATTGTAGGATTCGTTCCAGACCGTGTTTCCCTCGGAATCGTAATACTGCGCGCCGTCTCTGGAATAGGCCATCAGCCCACCTGAGAACGACACAAAATTCTGTGAGGAAGCACCATCTATCGAAAAACTCTTTTCGACATCATAGTTATCAAAGCTCCTGCCCTTCTGCCAGACAGCGATAACAATCACAGCCGCGGCAATCGCCACGGCTATGATAATCGTGATAACATTCCGTCTGCTAAAAAATGAATTCATTTCACATCATAATCAAAAGTGAAGAGTGCTACTCCGAAAGCTGGAAGCGGATAAGCGATCGAGTAATCCTTTCCATCGCATGACTGCTTCTCCGGTGTAAAGCTCTTCTTTTTTCTCTTTTTCGCTGTTGGTTCTGCTGTGTACTCGAGCTCATCACTGTCAAGTATAAGCGTATGCTTCTCTCTGCTTACGACACCGACTCTGTAGTCTGGATAAGCCACTGGAGTGAAGTTTATCACGCAGAGGATGTTCTGTTTGCCATCCTTGCTCTTCCTTACAAAGCTGAAGATGCTGCGGTAGCTGTCGTTGGCATTTATCCACTCGAAGCCATTCCAGTTAATATCCTGTTCATAAAATGCCGGATACTTCCTGTAGAGATGCAGAAGCTTCTTTACCCAGTTCTGCATAGCCCTGTGGCGCGGATTCTCAAGCTCATACCATGAGAGCTCGCAGGCCTCGCTCCACTCATGTGTCTGAGCGAACTCCTGTCCCATGAATAGAAGCTTTTTGCCCGGATGGCACATCATGAACGCGTAACCTGCTCTAAGGTTTGCGAACTTCTCTGCCTCGTCACCAGGCATCTTGCCGATCATCGACTTCTTCAGGTGAACGACCTCATCATGAGAGAGCACCAGGATGTACTTCTCGTACTCGTTGTAGCTCATTGCAAAGGTCATCTTATTGTGGTTGTCTTTACGGAAGAATGGATCGAGCTGCATATAGTCAAGGAAGTCATGCATCCAGCCCATATTCCACTTATAGGAGAAGTTCAGGCCGTTATCCTCGACGCTGCCTGTAACCCTCGGCCAGGCTGTCGACTCCTCTGCTATCATCATAAATCCCTTGTACCTGCCGGTCATAAGAGAATTTATATGCTTGAAAAATTCAATCGCCTCGAGATTTTCGTTTCCGCCATTTTTATTTGGAACCCACTGTCCGTCCTTTTTTCCATAATCGAGATAGAGCATCGAAGCGACTGCGTCTACTCTGAGTCCATCTATATGATAGTTCTCTACCCAGTTAATGGCTGAACCGATCAGGAAGTTCTTTACCTCCGGCTTTCCATAGTCGAAAATCTTTGTGCCCCAGTCAGGATGCTCGCCCTTTCTAGGGTCTGCATACTCAAACAATGGCTCACCATCAAAATCAGCAAGTCCATGCGCATCCTTTGGAAAATGTGCCGGAACCCAGTCAAGTATTACACCGATGCCCTTCTTGTGGAAGGCATTGACGAGATACATAAAGTCCTGAGGCGTTCCATATCGCGATGTCGGAGCATAGTAGCCTGTAACCTGGTAGCCCCAGGAACCATCAAACGGATACTCTGAAATACCCATGAGCTCTACATGGGTATATCCCATATCTACTACGTATGAAACAAGCCTGTCTGCAAGCTCTCTGTAGGTGTAGAAACCATCATCACCTGTTCCAGGATGCCTCATCCATGATCCCGGATGAACCTCATAGATAGACAGCGGCTTCTCATAGTACGGCGTATCGTCCATTCTGCTTTTAAGCCAGGCACTGTCAGACCACTTGAATCCATCAGTAGTCCAGAGCCTGCTGGCTGTTCCCGGGCGCAGCTCTGCATACTCAGCAAATGGATCTGCCTTGTAGATCTTCTCATCGTTGCTTCCGTGGATCAGATACTTGTACATCTGTCCCTTTGATGCATTTGGGATAAAGCACTCCCAGACGCCGATTCCATCCGGCTTCACCCTGTACATCGGAGAGGCCTGCTCATCCCAGCCATTGAATTCTCCAATGACATGTACCTCCTTCGCGTGAGGTGCCCAGACATCGAAATAAAATCCGTCCTGTCCGTTCTCCTTACCTGGATGAGCTCCAAGCTTTCTAAAAATGTCGTAATGTGTCCCCTGACCAAACAGGTATGCGTCTAACTCTGTAAAGTGACTCATTTCCCCGCCTCCTGTCTATTAAAAAAATTACTCTATAATATCCTTTTCCTGAAGCATCGGGCGTCCCTCGTCATCTGACATCCTGGCTGAAAAATGACTGAAAAACCCTTTGCTTCTCTTCTTATTTCTCGAGATACCTTCATCTATGATATCCTTAACATCCTGAAGGCAGACAGTCTCATCGCTTCCCTGAAGCATTCCGATCCTGTCATATAGTGCAAGTATACCCATGTCATCCATGGAATAGCCACATTCGAGTACGTATACTTTTCCAAAATTTACGAGCTCATCAAGGTTCATCTCAGGTATTGAGATATGCTCTGTAAAATAATTCCAAAGCTTCGTTGCCCCTGCAGCCAGCTTATTCAGCTCTTTTTCACTGTCTTCAAGTATAAAAAGCGTACCGCTCTTGTCGTTCTCAATCAAAAGTGACAGAGACACCGCAGTTCTGTAGTTCATTCCCCCGGCCTTCTCTATCATAAGGCTTCCGCCTTTTACTTTTGAAATAAGTGTATTCAGATTCTTGGAGTTAAGGCTGTCTCCGGTAATCCTGCCGGCTCCACCCATAAGCTTTCCAGTCTCCTTCTGGGCTATCTGCACAAGCTTACTTGCAAGTGCTGTTTTTCCGCAACCATCAGGTCCTGATATAGTCAGGTTTCCAGTCTTTATAGATCCATCAGATTCACACTTCGATTTCAGTGTACTTATAGTTCTCTGGATCTGAGGCTTCATATCGTGTACATCTACAAAGTAACTGAGGATTGACTTCTCTTCATCTGAATAATCTACATCTAACCTTGTATCGTCTAAGGCTTCGCTCTCTATCTGCTTCTCAAGGCCCGAAACGTCAATATCCAGTACCCTGGTCTTGTCGTCCACCTGCACCGGAGATGGTTTTAAAGGCTCAAAAGCTCTTGTATTCTCCGTCTTTTCTTCCGGGTTCTCTTCGGCCTTCTCATCCAAAGGTTTTTCATCAGAAATCTCTGATTCTTCTTTCTCTTCAGAAGGCTCTTCAGATACTTTTTCTTCCTGTACCTTCTCTTCAGACTTTTCCTCTTCCCTCTCAGGTGCCTCTTCAGCAGTATCATCCGACATAGTATCTATATCGTGCTGAAGCATGTCATTTACACCTTCAAGAATCTTTGCAGCGCTTTTTACTGTCTCATCATCTGCGTTCTCAAGGATTCTCTGTTCTGAAGCCTTCTGATCAGGCTCAGGCTTACTTAAGTATTCTTCCTTCAGAAGCTCATCAGGAGAAACCCCGGCCTCAAGCTGCGGACTGATATTTACCAGGCGATCCATGATCTGGTTTGCTTCACGAAGTGCCTGCTCCTTGGCCTTTTCGAGGTTCTTCTTTTTAGCGTCATTTAATGCAGCTTCCATGGCCCGCTGCTGCTTTCCCCAATCCTCAAGAACATCATTTATAGTAAGCTGTCCGGCTACCTGCTCATCCTCTTCTCCTGCAGGAAGGTTCAAGGCCAGCTGTCCATCGTATTCCTCTGCAAGATACTGCTGATATGAATCCTCTATCGGAGTTGCGGATTCAGGCTTCTTTTCTTCCTCGTGCTTTGCCTTATGCTTTTCGAGAGCTGTCTGTTCGGCCGTCACATATGGAATATCTCCGACGAGCTCCTTTATGGCATCCATATTTGATGAGACCTCTCCAGCCTCTGTCGCCATCATGATCTCCTCGATATTCTTTCTGATCTCTGCCTGGAGATTTACAGTATCGAACTTCTCGGGCTTATCCTCTACCTGAGGAATAGTTATCGTATCTGACAGCTTCTCTTTCTTTGTGTCAGTGCCTGCTGCCTTTGTAATCCTTCTGTACTGCTCTTCCTGCTCAGGAGTCAGAGCCTTGTACATCATCTTCATCTCAAGAGCCTTTTCTACATAGGCTCCCTCTCCGAACCAGAGCGCAATCTTATCACAGAGCGCAATACATTTATCCTCGTCCCCATGCTTTCTGTAAAGGCAGGCCAGTTCAAAAGCCCACTTATCTATGAAATCCTCATCACAGAGATTTTCCAGTATACCGATAAGTTCACTTATCTCAGCTCCCTGGGCCTTTCTGATCGTATACTTGATCACGAATCTAAGGCCATCATGCGGTGCGATATCTACGAATTCATTATAATAGGTGTCTGCCTCTTCGAATTCTCCCATTTTTACAGAGATCAGCGCCAGACGGTAAATGATCATTCTGGCAATAGGAGAATTCTCATGCGCAATCTCCAAGATCTCGCGGCTCTTCTCCAAATCTCCGGCCTCCTCAGCTATCTCGCTGGCACGCAGGAGAACATTGACATTTCTGATCTTCTGGTAGTTTAGTGTATCAAGTACATCCACTGCCTCCTTCAGATCACCCTGACGAACCAGATTTTCGACCTGATCCATCTTTATTTTATACTCTGTTTTCTCCAACTTTGTGTACCTCGATATATCTGCTTTTATTCATATATAGTACCATAGCAGAGGCTGTTTTTCAAACACTATCATTTCTTAGGCTGTTTATTTTTTCTCTTCGACAGAATTTTTTCAATGATGCCATTGTGTTTCTTTTTTCTGCTGCCCTGTCGCGGAATAATGTCACCTGTAGCGGGATCTATATAGCCCAGCTTTTCATAGGATGAAGCCGGTACCGGCATTTTTTTCACACGAAGGTAATGATCAGCTATCCGCTTTATTACCCAAAGTGTCAGCGAAACCATCGGTACTCCTATGATCATTCCCGGTACACCGAACAGACCACCGCCGACAACGATTGCAAATACAACCCAGAATGGAGAAACTCCTGTTGAGTCTCCAAGTATCTTCGGTCCGAGGAAATTGCCATCGAACTGCTGCAGTACGATTACAAAAATCAGGAAATATATACCCTGCATCGGGTTGTTTACGAAAATCAGGCAGACCGTAGGCACTGCTCCTATGTACGGTCCGAAAATAGGTATGACATTTGTCACTCCGATAATTACCGAGCATACAACAGCGTATGGGAAGCCAAGTATCATCATCGCGAAATAGCAGATGATTCCAATTATGATAGAATCGATTATTTTTCCAACAATGAAGCCATAGAATACCTCATCAGCCTTCCTGAATGTCTCTACGATATGGTTGGCTGGTTTTACCGGAAAAATAGTGTAGATAATCTTCTTGGTCCATGCTTTGAATTTTTCCTTATCTATAAGCACATAGACGCAGACGAAAATTCCAATAATCAGGTTGACCACTGTCTTTCCAAAGCTCATTCCCCACTTCGTCAGTGTATTGACCACCTGATTCTGACTTTCGAGGTTGAAGTATTTACGGACAAAATCAACGAGCTTATCGAGTGTATTGTCGATATTCTTATTATCGCGGGCCGAATCCATAACATCCTTAAAACGGTAGCTCGTAATCTGGTCCGCCCAGTCTATGACTCCACGTACTTTTTCATGGATGTGGTTTACCAGCTCATTTAAGGTTGATATAAACTGCGGAACGACAAGCACTAAGAAAAAAATAACCGCTGCCACGATCAAAAGAATAGCCAGGATTGAGGAAAGTACCCTGATCCATTTTATCGGCTTTCCGTTTTCAGGCAGCTTCCTCTTTTTGCCCCTGCGCTTCGCAAAAAAATCTGCAATATTATTAAAGAGCCTTGAAAAAAAGCCCATGATAGGATTGGCCAGATATGCCATAATCGCACCAAAAAGTATCGGCTGAAATACCTTTGTGATAACATCCCATCCGCTTGAGATTGATCCCCATCTCTTAATTACAAAATATATGACGATAAGCGCGAGTCCTACAAAGAAGGCTCTTCCAGCTATTACCTTATAGCGGGCATTTTCCTCATCACTCAGATAATCGCTCGGTCGTTTTTTCTTTTCTGGGTTACCTTCAGGCATATATGCTCCTTAATGTATATAAATATTATGTCAGTATTTTCTGCAGTGCTAAGCACGCCATTTTAAGACAATGCCAGCACGATATGATTAATCGAATTCAAGTGTTATCGGGCAGTGGTCGCTTCCCTCGACCTGTGTCTCTATCGTGGAATCCTTAACTCTCTTGGCAAATCTTTCTGATACGATAAAGTAGTCAATACGCCATCCGGCGTTTTTCTCTCTGGCATGGAAGCGGTATGACCACCAGGAGTAGATGTCAGTCTTATCAGGGTAGAGCATACGAAATGTGTCTTTGAAGCCACTTCCCAAAAGCTCGGTCATTTTTTGACGCTCCTCATCTGAAAATCCGGCGTTCTGATGATTTGTGGCCGGGTTTTTCAGATCAATCTCTTCATGCGCGACATTTAGGTCTCCGCAATATACGACCGGCTTTTTCTTATCCAGCTCACACAGATACCTTCTCAGGGAATCCTCCCACTGCATCCTGTAATCAAGGCGCAGAAGTCCCTGCTTGGAATTCGGCGTATAGCAGCAGACCAGATAGTGGTCCTCGAACTCACAGGTGATGACTCTTCCCTCGGCATCGCCCTCAGGCTCACCGATACCATAGGTTACAGCGATTGGCTCCTTTTTTGTAAAAACAGCCGTACCCTAGTAGCCCTTCTTCTCAGCGTAATTCCAGTACTGGTGATAGCCCTCAAGCTCTTTGTCTATATCGACCTGGCCTTCCTGAAGCTTTGTCTCCTACAGACAGAAGGCATCTGCATCTGCTTCTTTAAAGTAATCGAAAAATCCTTTTTTAATACAGGCTCTTAGCCCGTTAACATTCCAAGATACGTATTTCATTATGTTCAGATAACACTTCCCACATCCCGATCGGGGTGTGGGAAGCTTTGTTAATTACTTTTTATTGTGTGCTTTGTAGTAGTTGATAAGGCAGCCGTCTTCGATGATCTCTCTCTCATCATCAGTCAGCTCACCCATAGTAAGTGTAAACGGCTCAAGTCCACCGTCCTTTACGACATAGGCCTCGATCTCGGTCTTCTTCTCACGGATATCGTCGAAGACATTCGGAATGAAGAGGTAGTCACCATTCTTGAACGGAAGGTCGCCAGCCGGAATAATAAATGGAAGCATACCCCAGTTGATAAGGTTACTTCTGTAACGCTTGGTTGCGTACTCATTTGCGATATTTGCCCAGCCGCCAAGTACCTTCTGGCAGCTTGCAGCCTGCTCACGGGCTGAACCGTCTCCCGGCTTTACTGCAAAAATAGTACTTCCGACTCCGATATTGTGACGATTGATATCTGCAAACTTCGTATGGATCGCATTCATCACATCGTGGAACTCCGGATCAGCTTCACCTGGGCAGCTGTCTGCCTCGATAGCTTTCTGAATCTTCTGGACCTCCTTTGCGCGTCCTACATATGCCGGATCCTTTCTCGAAAGAGTAAACTCAGCAAGTGCAAGCGGGTTTGATCTGTAGGATGAGGTCTCACCTGAAGGAATCAGCTCATCAGTTGTGGTAACAGGATCGTGGATCTCGGATACAACCTTTAGGATCAGATTCTCAGGCAGCGGGCTCATAGCCGGCCAGTCCTTGATATTTGGTCCGAACTTAACCTCTACTGAAGGATCTGCTACGCCATGGCTGTCGAAGACTCTGTTCTTGTAGATCTCACTGTCGAAGAAATACTTCGGCTTTGTGAAATTGACATCTACTTCGTCTGCTCCTGTCAGGAATCCCTTGTTTGCAGCAGTAGCTGCGATCGAACGGGCATCCATAAGTGCCACCGAAGCGATCTGTCCATTCTGAAGCTTTGAACCCTCTCTGTTCGGGAAGTTTCTGGTCGAATGACGGATTGAAAATCCGTTGTTGGCAGGTGTATCTCCTGCACCGAAGCAAGGTCCGCAGAATGCTGTCTTTACGATAGCGCCTGTTGCGAGAAGGTCTGCTACACAGCCATTCTTTGCCAGCTGCATGAAAATAGGTGTAGAAGCCGGATAAACGCTGAGTGTAAAGTCGTCTGAGCCAATGCTCTTTCCACGAAGAATATCTGTTGCATCGCAGATATTTTCATAGCCGCCGCCCGCGCAGCCAGCGATGATACCCTGATCTACATAGAGCTTTCCGTCATGAACCTTATCCTTAAGATGGAAGTCTACATCCTCACCGAGTGAAACTTTTGCTCTCTTCTCGGTATCATCGAGGATATCCATAAGGTTTGCCTTTAAATCTGCAATAGTGTAGGTATTTGAAGGATGGAAAGGCATAGCGATCATCGGACGGATCTCTGAGAGGTCGATCTCAACGCAGCCATCATAATAAGCAAGATCTGCCGGATGAAGAGGCTTGTAGTCATCCTTTCTGCCGTGAATCTCATAGAATTCCTCAGTCTTATCGTCGCACTCCCAGATAGATGAGAGGCAGGTAGTCTCTGTTGTCATGACATCGACACCGATACGGTAATCTACAGAGAGATTTGCGATACCAGGTCCTACGAACTCCATGACTTTATTCTTTACGTAGCCGTTTTTAAACACTTCACCAATGATAGCGAGAGCTATATCCTGAGGTCCAACGCCCTTAATCGGCTTGCCCTTTAAATAAATGGCGATAACACCAGGCATATTTATATCGTAGGTCTTTCCGAGAAGTTGCTTTACGAGTTCCGGTCCGCCCTCGCCCATAGCCATGGTTCCCAAAGCACCGTATCTTGTATGTGAATCTGAACCGAGGATCATTTTGCCGGTGCAGGCAAGCATCTCACGGGCAAACTGGTGGATTACTGCCTGATGAGGTGGTACATACATGCCGCCGTATCTCTTCGCGCATGACAGTCCGAACATGTGGTCATCCTCGTTGATAGTTCCACCTACAGCGCAGAGACTGTTGTGACAGTTTGTAAGCACGTAAGGAATCGGGAACTTCTCAAGTCCTGACGCACGTGCGGTCTGGATGATACCTACATAGGTAATATCGTGGCTTGTCAGCTTATCGAATTTTATTTTAAGCTCGTGCATATCGCCAGAGGTATTATGGCTTTTCAAAATACCGTATGCCATAGTCCCCTGTGCAGCGCCTGCTTTATCAGCTTTTTTACCAAGTGAAGCGAGCTTTGCTGCTGCTTCGTGATCATCGGCTATTATCTGTGTACCGTCAGCTATGTACACACCGGTGTCGTATAATTTCATTAGTGCCTCCATTCTTTTTTCAACAGTTATTCAGTGCATTGTATCACTTTTTAAAGACTCCGAAAAGTCCTTTTTTCTTAGGTGCTTCTTCTGTATCTTCTCCGTCTTTCCATTTGAAATATTCACGGTCTAAGTCGTCGAGATTTATCTGGCTTTCAATCTTATCAGAAAGATCATCGCCATCTTCTCCATCAGCAACTGTACCTGACGGAATCTCTCCTCCCTGGAAAAATGCCGGATTCACATGAATTTCCGGTTTTACGTCGGCATAAGAAGGCTGATCAGCCTCCTCCGTAAACTCACCGGACTTCTCTTCCTCCTCAAGGCGCTTGTTTTCTTCTTCAATAAGCCTTAAGTATTTCTTAGTATCCTTTAAGTCTGAGAGCTGGCCTTTGAGCTCGTACTGGTTTGTTTTTATTTTTTTCTTCTCAGAAGAAATCTGCTCCATCATATCTGAGTGAATCTTCTCAATACGGTTCTCAGCATCAGCAATTATATCACTGATAAGATTTAAGGCGCGGTCAGAATACATAAGAGAGCCGGCATAGATATCCTCTGCCTTCTTCTTAGCTCTCTCCTCCGTCAGGTCTGCCTGTTTCTGCTGGGTCCTTTCTGCCTGCTGCCTGCTTGATTTCGTAAGCTCGCTTTCGTCGAGCATCTGATAGAGACAGTCGCCAAGCTCTTTAAGAAGAGACTGCGCTTCGTCCTTATCTATAATAATCTTTGTATTGCTGCCCGGCTCAAACTCAGCATTTGCTATCAGTATGTGCATCGCCCTTAAAGCATCTTCTGTTCTGTCCTGTGCGTTCATTTCAACCTCTCGTCACTTCTTCAGATGGGAACGGCGTTAAGACTCTTCCAAGTATGCCATTCAAGTAGGCTATCATTACTCCATAATTCGTTATCGGTACGCCTACAGCTGCTGCCGAATCCAACCTGTGCCTTATCTCCCTTACTGGCAGCATGCATCCACCGCAGTGTATAATAAGTGAATACGGTGACAGATCATCTGGAAAATCTCCGCCACTCGTGAACTCAAATTCAAAATCTTTTCCGGTCTTTTCCCTGATCCACTTCGGAAGCTTCTGAGTACCGATATCTCCACACTGTCTGTGATGCGTACATCCCTCACAGATAAGTATCTTTTCTCCACCTTTAAGATTTGTGATCGCCTTGGCGCCCCTTGTCTGAAGCGGCAGGTCTCCCTTGTACCTGCTCATAAGTATCGAGAACGATGTCAAAGGTACGCTCTCCGGAACTATCTCAGCCACTTCCTTAAAAGCCTGCGAATCAGTGATAACAATCTTCGGAGGATTCTTAAAGCCGTAAAGGAGACTTTCAAGCTCAGTCACCTGAGCTATCGCAACCTTCCCCTTCGCATCAAGTACATCTCTTATGACCTGCTGCTGAGGAAGGATAAGTCTTCCCTTAGGCGCGGCAAAATCCACCGGAATTACAAGAACTACCATGTCTCCCGGCTTTATCAGATCCTTTATCAGCTTTCTGTCATCCTTGTGCTCGTCGGCAAGCTTCGCTATCTGAATCCTTAAAAAATTACCGTTAACCTTGGGATTCTCTACAGTGCTTAAAAGCAGGATCTTCTCCGGCTTCTCACCGAGAGCATCTGCCAGGTCCTGCTTTACCTGATTCTTATTCGCGTCACCAAGCAGATCTGCCTTGTTCGCAACTATCAGGTAAGGGACAGTCCTCTTTTTAAGCTCTGATAAAAAATCTTTTTCTGCCTTGAATTCATAGCTGTCTGCCCCAACAACCAGAATAGCTATATCTGTGCGTCTTAATACCTTTTTAGTCTGGTCAACCCGCTTCTTGCCCAGCTCACCATAGTCATCCATTCCCGGTGTATCTATAAAAGTAACCGGGCCGATAGGCAGAAGCTCCATCGATTTGCTTACAGGGTCAGTAGTAGTGCCCTTTACATCAGATACTACTGCCATCGGCTGACCTGTGAGAAGATTAAGAAGCGATGACTTTCCTGCATTTCTTCTTCCAAAAATACCGATCTGAAGCCTCTCTCCAGTCGGCGTATCGTTAAGTCCCATAGTATGCCTCCTGACATATCTAAACAGTCTTTTTTATTTTAGCATAAAAACACCGCGGAAAAAAGGTACTTGTTGACATACTTGATATAAAAATGTAAAATAAACGGTGCCGAGCAGCCGGGGGTCCAGCGGTCCCCTGTACCGGAATATCCGCTATATGCCGGGGTGATTTCTGTTCGAGGGCTTTTTTGAAATGACAGCTGCCCTGAGTAAGTGGCGTTGATACCTGGGTCCTGAGCAATGGGTGCCTGTGAACCGTGTCAGGTCAGGAATGAAGCAGCACTAAGCAGGATTTCTCATGTGCCTTGGGGGTGCCTGGGTTGAGCTAACTGTTCAGGTAACGTATCATTTCGGGAGTTCGACAGCAGAAGCTCGGTTTTTTATTGCAAAAATAAAAAGTGCACTTTAGAAATGCACTTTTTAATCTTCTTTGATATATAAATACTCATCCAAATCCATTCCATTCAAATGAGCTCCACCCGGCAGCATCGCTGTTCTCCGAAAGCCCAGCCCCGTCAGCAGATTCTGGGATGGCACATTTGTCGTAAGCACCTCAGCTCTTATGTACTTGATCCGGTATTCTTTTTCAATCTCAGGTATCAGTGTCCCAAGTGTCTCCCTGGCGTAACCTCTTCTCCTGTAATCTAAGTCTACTTTGTAGCCGACAGTCGATGTCTGACCCTGATCCAATTCACGAAAGCTTACTGTACCAATAGTTTTAAACGGATTATATTTTTCAAAAAGGTAGTATCTGATCCTTTTTCTCTCTTCCCTGTATCTGTCTTCGAGCTCAAGCACCTTTCTCTGGTATCTCGTCGAGAGTGACTGTCTTCTCGTAAGCGGCTCAAACTTAGCGAAATCATCGAAATTCCTGCTGTAAAAGGCCGATACCAGAACTGCATCTTTTGGCCTTAAAATCTTAAGTATCAGGTGCTCAGTCTCTATTCGATCGTTCATCAATCCATCTTTATCGGAGGCTTGCCGACATCCTCCTCTGCCATCTTTTTCTCTTCACGGAGCTGCCTGAAGAATCCTGTTATCATAGCTGCACAGTCATCATGCAGCACATCGTAGGTGATATCACACTGATGATTGAAGCCCGGCTGCTTTAAAAGGTTCATAACCGAACCGGCACAGCCTGCCTTTGCATTCTGAGTTCCAATGACTACTCTTGGGATCCTGGCCTGGACTATGGCTCCGGCGCACATAGGGCAAGGCTCTAGTGTCACATAGAGAGTACAGTCCTCAAGTCTCCAGTCACCTGTTTTTCTGCATGCTTCCTTAATAGCAAGAAGCTCAGCATGTGAAAGTACGCTCTTATCGTTATTTCGTCTGTTGTAAGCAGCGGCTATAATACGGCCGTTTCTTACAATAACGCATCCGATTGGCACTTCTCTTATCGCAGCAGCTCTTCTTCCCTGCTCTATTGCAGCTCTCATGAAGCGCTCATCTGCTCTCTTCTGTCTGTCGGAGTCCTTCAGGGCCTGCTTCATGGCAGCTGCACGCTCACGCTGTGCCTGCTTTTCTTCCTGAGCCTTCTGCTTTTCCTCTTTTGCCCGTTCGAGCTCTTCCTCGCGAATCTGCGCCTTTTCTCTAATTTTATCAAAAATACTCATGACTTCTCCTTACAGTGCCACATTATCTGCCTCGTCTCTGAGCTTATCAGCCTTTCCGGACTTTATCATGTCTACCATATACGGAACAATCTCTGGATCAAACTGGGTTCCGGCGCATCTCTCAAGCTCGGATATTATCTGTTCTTTGGTAAGCTTATTCCTATACACACGGTTACTCGACATAGCATCATAGGAATCTGCTACACAGACAACTCTCGCATAGAGCGGAATCTCCTTGCCGGCTGTTCCTGTCGGATAGCCTTTTCCATTGTATTTCTCATGGTGATAGAGTGCCACTTCCTTGAGTCCCTCGATAGCTGTGTAATTGCGCAGCATCCTCGCTCCGTTCGTCGTATGACTCTTTATC
>SAMEA3663178__coassemble_184_pt1 | contig 21595 bp, 20 predicted proteins | sample SAMEA3663178__metabat2_low_PE_006 | metagenome-assembled genome bin SAMEA3663178 (sample SAMEA3663178) | pig gut metagenome | biome: pig gut; feature: pig-associated habitat; material: faeces | place: Denmark | collected 2012
ATCAAATCCTATAATCTTGTTAGTTACAAAAGCATCTTTTAATACGCCGATAATTTCGTCCAGCGAGTACGGTCCCTGGCTCCAGTCAGTGCGTGCATATTCCTCTGACATAATATCCTTGTCGAGAGAGATATAAAGGGGAGTGTTGATATTTTTTAATAGTGATGGCAGCTCTGATAGTGATGCATTTATTGCCTTCTCTGGAAGCGGAGATTCCTCCTCTAAGAGGGTTTCATCCACACCTGCCATAATAATGCGTTCAAGACATGAAAAGCTCTCAGAGGCCTCTCTTACCCATCCACCGCAGGAGGTAATTCCGCCAAAGGCGGAAGGCTTTGTGTCTGGATGATTATCGAGTAGAAGAAGTGTAAATGGGACGTTTATTTTTCGCATAAAAAAGAGCGACATGTAGTGGTAATTGCCGGAGTCGATGAAACGGACAGTAGGAATTCGTTTTAAACCATTAACGTGAGAATTATCATTAAACTTAGAATCATCTTCCACAGTTCCATCGACATTTTCACAATTTTCAATATCATTTCCTGAATAATCCAACCTGTCCCAGCTATCTATTTTTTTTATGATTTCTTCCTTCGCTGCATCATCACAGTAACAATTGGTTCCAGGAATATCAGTCAGGTCAACAAGTGGTTTTTTACCGTTATATACTCCACTCAAATTGAAGTATAAATATTTTACAAATTCTTTTGACATTTTAACCTATTTTTTGTACAATATATCTAAACAAGAGGTGAGTTGAAAATTCAACCAAAGTACCTGCAAAGGGGGTATTTTTATGTATCCAGTTATTTCTATCAGCCGTGAATTCGGAAGCGGCGGACATTCTATCGGTGAAAAAGTAGCCAAACAGCTTAACGTTCCGTTTCTGGACGGCGAGATTGTTACAAAGACTGCTGCCGAGAGCGGCTATGCTAAGGAACTCATTGAGGAGCAGGGTGAAACCACCTCTGCTGCAAATAAATGGTTTGACATCTCGGCTGCTTCGGCCATGTATTTCCAGAGCCCTCAGGATGAGATTTTCCTCGCTCAGAGAAAAGTCATCCTTGACGCTGCGAAGAAAGGTCCGTGCGTAATCGTTGGACGCTGCAGTGACTACATCTTAAGGAATGCTGAGATTTATTGTCTTAACGTTCTGATCCATGCTGATATGCCGAATCGTATTACAAGAGTCCTCGAGAGATATGGAGAAATCACAAACGTCGATGTCAGAAAGCGTATCCAGAAGAAGGACAAGCAGAGACGGACTTATTACCGCTACTACACAGACCAGCAGTGGGGCGATTATCACAACTATGACATTTCCCTCGATTCAGGAATCCTTGGTGAGGAGACCTGTGTTCATCTGATCTGTGAGCTCGCCGCAAAGATGGACACCGACAAGTAAAACCATTATTTGTATTAATACCTGTATCAAAAAATCAGCGCCCGCAAGGGCGCTTCTTTTATTTTTTAAATAAACAGGAATTCAAACTATTACTTTTTAGAAACAGCATCCTCCCAGAACTCAACGGCCGTATCAAGCCACTTCTCTGCAATCGTATGACAGCCGAGGCCCACGCCGTGAGGCAGGCCGAAGAACTTATCATACTTGTAGTTGATTCCGTTGTCCTTAAGAGCCCTTGCGAGCACATCGGTATGAACTGCTGTCGGGACCAGCACATCGTTTCCGCCGCCAAACATATAGACAGGCGGGTAGTCAGGAGTTATCCACTTCTGTACGCAGAGGGAGTCTCTCTTTTTCTTATTGAAATGTCCCTTCGGTCCAAACATATAGATATTACCACGTTCTGAAAGCCAGATGCCCATCAGGGCAACCCAGATATTCCAGTAAGGGTGCTTCATCCAGTGGTTTACGTTCGTCCATGGATAGCCCATGATAAGGCAGCCTGGCTTAGGCGCGTTGTACTTCTCATAGCCCCAGGCCTTGGTTCCAAAAATACCTGCGAGGTTACCGCCAGCTGAGAAGCCGACTACTGCATAGCCGTCCATATCGACATTGAACTGGTCGGCACGCGCCGCGATGAATCTGACAGCTGCTGCGAGGTCGTGCATCGGTGCGTGAGACGAGCAGTCTAGGCCTGCACGGTACTCGAGAACAAAGGCTGTGTAGCCCAGCTCGTTTAAGCGAGCGGCTATAGGATAGCCCTCCTTAGTCGTGCAGAGGTGCGCATAGCCACCACCCGGGCAGACTATGACGCACCGGCTTCTTTTACCGGAATCATTTAAAAATACCGACAGCCTGACTGTTCCTCTTTTCTTCTTCTCGGCGATCTCGGCCATGGTATAGACCGGATACTGCCTGAACCTTCCCTGTGCACGGAGCTGCTCGATACGATTCAGGCCCTTTTTCTTGTTACAGGCGAAGGAGCTGATGACATACATCCGAAGCACTGAAAAAACAGTCAGAAGAAAAGACAGGATCAGGTAGATCTCTAGTATCTGAATCAGTGTAAATCCTAAAATCCTAAAATGCATTAACCGTGAAGTCCTCTGGCCTGGCGGTCCATGTCCTCTACTACGATATCGTAGATCTCACCAAGTGAGGCACAATACTCTAAAACCTTCCAAGGCTCATTTGTGTGATAGTGAATTTTGATCAGGTCCTCATCGCCTACAGCGAGAAGACAGTCGCCCTTGAAATTCTTGACGAAATAATCGTTGATGGCGTCCTCATCGAGATCCTCTCCATCAATAAGAAGCTGGGTATCATAGCGGTACTCTAACATAAAAAATCCTCCTGTTTCAAAATCGATACAAAGATTATATCCCATTTGATTGTATTCTTCAATTTACATCACAACATTTTTGTATGAAAAAACCCGCCGAAGCGGGTTTTTTAAAATTACTGTGAATTATTCTTTCTGATCATGGCTCTCTTTCTCTGGAGAGGATCGAGGATCTTCTTTCTGATACGGAGATGCTCAGGTGTTACCTCAAGGAGCTCATCGGTCTCGATAAAGTCAAGTGCCTGCTCAAGTGAAAGAATCTTCGGAGGAACAAGTGTAAGAGCTTCATCAGATGATGAGGTACGTGTATTTGTCAGATGCTTTTTCTTGCAGACATTGATCTCGATGTCCTCAGCACGGCTTGAAGAACCAACAACCATTCCGGAGTAAACCTTCTCACCAGGTCCGATGAAAAGCGTACCACGGTCCTGGGCTGCGAAGAGTCCGTAGGTAACAGCCTCGCCGGCCTCGAACGCTATGAGTGAACCCTGCTTTCTATAGGCGATGTCGCCCTTGTAAGGAGCGTAGCCGTCGAAAACGGTATTAAGGATACCGTTACCCTTTGTATCGGTCATGAAATCGCCTCTGTATCCGATAAGGCCACGGGCAGGGATAGAGAACTCAAGACGGGTATAGCCGCCTGTGATGGAATGCATTCCAATAAGCTCACCCTTACGCTCTGAAAGCTTCTGGATTACAACGCCCTGGAACTCATCAGGAACATCGACGTAGGCTTTTTCCATAGGCTCGAGCTTCTTTCCGTTCTCATCGTAATGATAGAGGACCTCAGCCTTACTTACTGCGAACTCGTAACCCTCACGTCTCATCTCCTCGATAAGGACTGAGAGATGAAGCTCGCCGCGTCCTGAAACCTTGAAGGTATCAGGACTGTCTGTATCCTCTACACGGAGAGATACATCAGTGTTAAGCTCTCTGTAAAGTCTGTCTCTGATATGACGGCTCGTAACGAATTTGCCTTCGGTTCCGGCAAACGGGCTGTCATTTACCATGAAGTTCATGGCGATGGTAGGCTCTGAAATCTTCTGGAACGGGATAGCAACAGGGTCGCCGTCAGTACCGCAGATCGTATCTCCGATGTGTAGATCACTGATACCTGAGATAGCGACGATCGATCCGATATCTGCTTCATCGACATCGACCTTCTGAAGTCCCTCAAACTCATAAAGCTTGGTGATACGGACGTTTTCTCTCTTGTCAGGATCGTGGTGGTTTACTACTACAGCATTCTGGTTCAGCTTCAGGCAGCCATTGGATACTTTTCCAATACCGATACGGCCTACATAGTCGTTATAATCAATGGTGGAGATAAGTACCTGAGTGTTGGCATCAGGATCTCCTGTTGGAGCCGGGATATATTTGAGGATTGCCTCGAAGAGAGGAGTCATATCCTTTTTCTCATCATCCAGATTATTTATAGCATATCCATCCTTTGCCGAAGCGTAGATGAATGGAGCATCGAGCTGCTCATCTGTAGCATCGAGATCCATGAAGAGCTCGAGTGTCTCATCAACAACCTCTGCAGGTCTTGCGCCTGGACGGTCAATTTTATTAATACATACTATAACAGGAAGGTTAAGGGCAAGGGCCTTCATCAGAACGAACTTCGTCTGAGGCATAACACCCTCGAAGGCATCGACAAGAAGTACGACACCATCGACCATTTTAAGGATACGCTCAACCTCACCGCCGAAATCAGCGTGTCCCGGAGTATCTACGATATTGATCTTTGTGTTTTTATACTTTACGGCAGTATTTTTGGACAGGATAGTGATTCCACGCTCACGCTCGATGGCACCTGAGTCCATGACACGATCCTGCACTTCCTGATTCTCTCGGAAGACACCGCTCTGCCTAAGCAGCTGATCTACAAGCGTCGTTTTACCGTGATCGACATGTGCGATGATAGCGACGTTTCTGATATCTTCTCTTGTCTGAATCATTTTTACACCTCATTTTTAACTATTTGATTGCAATGCAACTTTTATATTATATCATCTGAGAAAAACAAAACAATAAGAAAAATGACGAAATTATCATAAATATCTCAAAAAATTTAGGCAATCTGTCTGATAAGACTCTTTGCCAAAAATATACATTTGTGATAAAATAACTTAGATTATATTGTAAGCGGCAGAATGCCGAATGTCATAGAGAGGTATTTATGGCAAAAATTCAGGTGTATTATGGCCCTGGGATGGGAAAGACATCCGCGGCGCTGGGGAACGCTATAAGGGCTGCTTCAGTGGGGAAGAGTGTGTATCTGATTCAGTTTCTTAAAGGCCAGCTGGATGAGGATTATTTCAAACGGCTTGAGCCAGAGGTCAAGGCCTTTTCATTTGAGCGGAGCACGCATAATTTCAGCGAGCTGAACGAGGAAGAAAAGAAGGAGGAGAAGCAGAATATCCTGAACGGACTAGGCTTTGCCAGAAAGGTCCTGACTACAGGTGAGTGCGATATCCTGGTTTTAGATGAATTCTTAGGCCTTTCCGATGAGGGAATAGTATCCGAGGATGATATGATAAATCTTATCTCATTAGGACCTGATTCGATGCAGCTTATCCTCACAGGGATGATCCTGCCGGATGGTCTCAGAAAAAGATGCGACCAGATTTATAAAATCATAGATGAAAGTAATAAGTAGAAGGAGAAAAAATGGCAGTTTTTAAAGGAGCAGGTGTAGCCATTGTTACACCTATGAATGCTGACGAGTCAGTTAATTATGACAAGCTCGAGGAGATCATAGAGGAGCAGATCGCCGGAGGTACAGATGCTATCGTTATAGTTGGTACCACGGGTGAGGGCTCTACACTTTCTATGGAAGAGCACAGCGAGTGCATAAAGAAGGCAGTTGAATTCACAAAGCACAGAATCCCTGTAGTAGCAGGCACAGGAAGCAACTGCACAGCTACAGCTATTCAGCTGACACAGGAGGCTGAAGAGCACGGCGCTGATGCTGCTCTCGTGGTTACTCCGTACTATAACAAAGCTACACAGAAGGGCCTCGTAAAGCATTACAGCGCTATAGCTGATTCTACAAAGCTTCCGCTTATTCTTTATAATGTTCCTGGAAGAACCGGCACTAATATCGCACCGGAGACAGTAGCTACACTTCATAAGACTAAGAAGAACATCGTCGGAGTAAAGGACGCAACAGCAAACCTCGCTCAGACTTCAGAGATGATGCGTCTCTGCGATGGAGACTTAGAGCTCTATTCAGGTGAGGACGGACTTGTGGTTCCTATTCTTTCACTTGGCGGAATCGGTGTTATCTCAGTTGTCTCAAATATCGCTCCAAACGATGTCCATGAGATGGTCATGAGCTTCTTAAATGGCGATATCGAGAAGGCCAGAAAGATGCAGCTTCGTGAGCTTCCTCTTGTCGATGCGCTCTTCTGCGAGGTAAACCCAATCCCTGTAAAGACCGCCATGAACCTGATGGGTAAAGAGGTTGGACCGCTTCGTCTTCCGCTCTGCGACATGGAGCCAGCTAACCTCGAGAGATTAAAGAAAGCAATGAAGGATTACGGATTATTATGACACGAATTATTATGAACGGTGCAAATGGCCACATGGGACAGGTCATCACACAGATAGTTTCAAAGGATGACGACTGTGAGATCGTTGCAGGAATTGATCCATACACGGAGAAAAAGAACGATTACCCTGTATTCGCTTCACCAGCCGAGTGTGACGTGGATGCTGACGTCATCATTGATTTTTCAAATGCAAAGGCAGTTGATGGCCTCCTCGACTATGCGGCAGAGAAACAGATACCTGTTGTACTCTGCACGACAGGCCTTTCAGATGCTCAGCTTGCAAAAGTAAACGACACATCAAAGAAGGTTGCTATCCTCCGCTCTGCGAATATGTCGCTTGGAATCAACACCCTCTTAGAGCTGCTTGAAAAGGCTACAAAGGTTTTTGCAGATGCAGGTTTTGATGTAGAGATTGTAGAGGCACATCATAACCAGAAGCTCGATGCACCAAGCGGTACAGCCTTAGCACTTGCCGACGCTGTAAACGATGCGGCTGACGGCAGATACACCTACATCTATGACAGACACGACCGCAGACAGAAGAGAGACGCTAAGGAGATTGGTATCTCATCCATCCGCGGCGGTAATATCGTAGGAGAGCATGAGGTTATTTTTGCAGGAGAAGATGAGGTTATCACCTTCAAGCACCAGGCCACCTCGAAGGCAGTCTTTGGAAAAGGCGCAGTTGAGGCAGCAAAGTTCCTCAAAGGAAAACCAGCAGGCCTGTATGATATGAGACAGGTCATAGCCTCCAAATAAGATCAAAAAATAAGCGCCCCAAAGGGGCGCTCTTTTTATTTTGCAGACTGACTGCATTTTTTCTTTACGAAAATGTCTTTAAGTACTGCCGGGTGGAAGAGGATCAGGAGCGGGAACAGCTCGAGTCTTCCAGCAATCATGTCGAATATCAGCACGATCTTTGAAAAATATGACAGACTGTCAAAGTTCGCCGCAGGCCCCACCACGGCCAGTCCCGGGCCGATGTTATTATATGTGGCAGCCACCGAAGTGAAGGAGGTGATCAGGTCCTTTCCCTCTATCGATACGAGAAGCACCGACAGGACGAAAATCGTCAGGTAGGTGATCATATAGACATTCACAGAGCGGATAACGTCGTGTTCGACACATTCTCCGTCCATTTTTATCTTCTTGACGCTCTTCGGGTGGATGTATGAGTTCGCCTCTTTCAGGAAAGTCTTGAAAGCAATGATGATCCTCGATACCTTGAAGCCGCCGCCAGTCGAACCGGCGCAGGCGCCTATAAACATCAGAAGCACCAGTATAGCCTTAGAGAAGGTAGGCCAGAGATTAAAGTCTACAGTCGAATAACCTGTGGTCGTTATAATAGATCCGACCTGAAAGAAGGCGGCGCGAAGGGCAGCAGAGACTGTGTCGAAGCGTCCGCAGATATTGAAAAAAATTAAGAAGACGGAAGCTGCTATTATGCCAAAATAGGCTCTCACCTCTTCCATCCTGAAGCTCTTCTTCGGATCCTTTGCGAGTATATAATAATAGAAGTTAAAATTCACGCCGAACAGTACAAAGAAAATCGCTGTGATCCACTGCTGAAGCGGAGTGTAGCTTCCGCAGCTGTCATTTCTGACACCGAAACCACCAGTTCCGGCTGACCCGAAGGTGATGCACAGAGCGTCAAAAACAGGCATTTTTGCGATGATCAGAAGCACAATCTGGACTACTGTCATACCGAAGTAGATCCGGTATAGGATGCTGGCTGAGCTTCTGATCTTCGGAACCAGCTTTCCTACGGATGGTCCCGGGGATTCGGCACGCATAAGGTTGATATTCGAGCCGCCCGACATAGGGATAACAGCGAGAAGAAATACAAGAACTCCCATGCCGCCGATCCAGTGAGTGAAGCTTCTCCAGATTAAGGACGCGTGTGAAAGGGCCTCGACATCTTTTAAAATAGAGGCTCCGGTAGTTGTAAAACCTGAGCTGGTTTCAAACATCGCGTCGATGAAGTTCGGGATCTCTCCGGTAAGCATAAAAGGAATCGCGCCGATGATCGAGATAAGTATCCAGGAGAGGGCAGTGACAACGCAGCCCTCCTTCAGGTAGAACACAGTGTTTTTAGGCTTTTTTCTGCTGACAAAATGTCCTAAGAGATAGCTTACTACTCCTACCGCGACATAGGCGAATGTTTCCTGTTCGTGATATATGATGCCTGTGACTATTGGGACCGCCATAAGCAGTCCAACAATAGCCAGGACCTTTCCAAGTATGTATTTGATAATAGATTGATTCATATTGATTCTCTACGATTAAGCGAGGATATCGACTATGTCTGAGAAGCCGGTGTGTGTGGTTACAATCATTACCGTATCACCGACCTCTATCGTATCTTCACCTGTTGGAAAAATAATACGACCGTTTCTGTTTATAAATGAGACCATCAGATGCCCACGGAGCTTTAAATCCTTAAGAGGTGTTCCGGTAGCCTGTGAAGGCTTGCCGATGCGGAACTCTATGGCCTCGACCTTATCGTTATATAAGTGATAGAGCGTCTCGATGTTTGAATCCATCGAAGCTCTCTTTGCCCTCGCGTAGGCAATGATAGCCTCTGATGTGATAATACGCGGATAAACTATACTACCGAGATCGAGCGTATTTATTACATCCGAAAATGCAAAGCGGTTGATTTTTGTAACGACTTTTGCCTCTGAAACCTGCTTGGCATGGAGCGTAAGGAGGATATTCTCCTCGTCGATTCCTGTAAGAGGGACAAATGAATCGACTGTCTCGATTCCCTCCTCCTTTAACAGGTCAGCGTTTGTTCCGTCACCGTTGATGATGATGGCGTTTGGGAGAAGCTCTGATAGTTCCTCACAGCGGTGAATGCTGCGCTCTATTATTTTGACGGAGATATTCTCGTGGATGAGCTGAGAAGCCAGGTAGTAAGCGGCTTTTCCACCGCCTATTATCATGCAGTCCCTGACGTTCGATGTAGGAACGCCAAGTGACTTCAGCGCGTTCTTTCCGTTGTGGCGGTATGTGACGAAGGATACCATATCTCCTGCAGAAAAAATGTAATTACCGTTGGGAATGATTACTTCTCCATCGTGCAGGACCGTTGTAAAAAGCAGGCCCTTCGCCTCTTTTGCGATATTGTGGACAGCCGCGCCGACGAGCTTTGAATCCTCCTTGACCTTGAACTTTATCATCTGAGCTTCGCCGTGCGCAAAGGAATTGACCTCAAGTGCGCTCGGCAGATAGAGGACTCTGGCGACCTCCATGGCAGCTTCCATCTCAGGATTGATGATCATGGCAAGGCCTAATCTGTCACGCAGATAGTTAAGCTCTGTTGAATATTCAGGGTTTCTGACTCTGGCGATCGCCGAGCATTTACCGATTCTGGTGGCAATTGTGCAGCAGAGGAGGTTAAGCTCGTCTGAATCAGTTACAGCAATAAGGAGATCGGTATCATCGATACCGGCCTCCTTCTGAACGCTGTAGCTCGCGCCGTTTCCAACGATACCCATAACGTCATACTGGTTTGTGATATCGTTTATTTTCTGCTCACTCTCATCGATTATCGTGATATCGTTTCCTTCTTTTGAGAGTTGAGCAATAAGAGTGTGACCCACCTTGCCACACCCTACGATAATGATATGCAGAGGCTTGACGTCAGAGGAGTCAGCCTTTGAAAAAATACCCATAATTCTCCACCTTAAAGAGTACCGAAAATCCTGTCTCCCGCGTCACCAAGACCCGGGCAGATGTAAGCGTCTTTGTTCAGCGCTCTGTCGAGATGACCTATGTAGATCTGAACATCAGGATGTTCATTGTGAAGGCGGATGACACCCTCAGGAGCAGCGATGATGCACATGAACTTGATTTTCTTGCCGCCGTGCTGCTTGATAAAATTAATAGCGGCAGTTGCTGAACCACCAGTAGCAAGCATCGGATCTACTACAACGATCGTACGCTGCTCGATAGGGCTCGGAAGCTTGCAGTAATACTCGTGAGGCTCATGCGTTTCTGGATCTCTGTATAGTCCGATGTGTCCGACCTTTGCAGTAGGAACGAGTGATAAAACTCCGTCTACCATACCAAGTCCTGCACGAAGGATAGGAACTATGGCAAGCTTCTTTCCTGCTATGACAGGTGTCATGCATTTCTCAATAGGTGTCTCTACCTCGATATCCTTCAGAGGGAGGTCTGCGAGAGCTTCGAAGCCCTCAAGCATTGCTATCTCTCCAACAAGCTTTCTGAACTCATTCGTTCCAGTCGTCTTATCACGAAGTCTTGAAATCTTGTGCTGGATAAGCGGGTGAGTAAGTATCCTGACATTCTCTAGATTGTTACAGTCTTCCATTTTTTCTCCTTTAAAAAATATACGAATCAATTTGCTCGTAATCAGAATTTATTATAGTAAGTAAGAGGGGGTTAGTCAAGACATCAAAAGAACCGCCATTTCTGGCGGTTTTAAAGTCTTAAGCCTGTACATCTATATGCCGGTTCAGCTTCTTGGCGATTGAATTCAGGGATTTCATAAAATCGGAGTCTTTTCCGAAGGTATTTTCGAAATCAGCTTCGTCGATATTATCGAAGGCTGATTCTGAAAGTTCCATATATCCTTTGTCGTTAAATGAAACTCCAAGGTCTTCCAGCTCATCGCTGTATTTCTTTACGAGAGCCTTCATCTGCTTTGAAGCGTTCTTTGCGTAGCGGTTTGTAGAATAGGATGAAGATGAATCCAAGGTGTAGTTATATGAGTCGGCGAAGGCTTTCATTTTTTTATAAAAATTAGCCTTCGTGATCTTGCTGTCCTCTTCATCCGGGTCGCCGTAATCCTCATCAGCTAAGGAACTGATGCCTTTCTGCAGTGCAGACGAATCTGCGTATATAAGCTTCGGCTTTGAGGCTTCCGCGCGTGCGGTCTTTCCGGCAAGAGATGAATCGACTGATTTATAGAGGTTCCTCAGGTAGAGGTTATTCGTGACTGTGTAATTGCTCATAGTGTAGACTCCTTTATTTTTTTATCGGTTTTTTCTTTGAAAAATAAACTCCCTATGGAAAAAATATCGCAAATAAGGTAATATATGTTATCAGGGTTACAAGTCACATATTTAAAAAGGAGCGTCTAATGGATCAAAAGGAAAAAGTCATCGTGATCGACTTTGGCGGTCAGTACAATCAGCTGGTCGCGCGTCGTGTCAGAGAATGCAATGTCTACTGCGAGATCTATTCTTACAGGACTGACATAGAGCAGATAAAGGCTATGAACCCTAAGGGAATCATTCTTACGGGCGGGCCGAACAGTGTTTACGAAGAGGGTGCAGCCACCTGCTCACCTGAACTCTTCAATCTCGGGATCCCGGTGCTTGGACTCTGCTACGGTGCCCAGCTTATGATGTATGTGCTTGGAGGAGATGTGCAGCAGGCTAGTGAAAGAGAGTACGGAAAGACCGAGCTCACTCTCGATTCGCCTAAGTCAGAGCTTTTTGACGATGTGCCGGAGAAGTCGATTGTCTGGATGAGCCACAACGATTACATCACAAGGACGGCAGCAGGCTTTCGGACTATAGCGCACACTGCGAACTGTCCTTATGCAGCGGTCGAGAATTCCGAGAAGAAATTATTCGGCTTCCAGTTCCATCCTGAGGTGCTCCATTCACAGTTCGGCAGCCAGATGCTTAAAAACTTCGTTATCAAGGTCTGCGGCTGCTCAGGCGACTGGCGCATGGAGGATTTTGCCGAGAGAACGATAAGGCAGATCCGTGAAAAAGTAGGCGACGGCAAGGCTCTCTGCGCTCTTTCGGGCGGTGTCGATTCTTCAGTCGCTGCCGTTCTTATGTCGAAGGCCATCGGAAAGAACCTGACCTGCGTTTTTGTAGACCATGGTCTCCTTCGAAAGGATGAGGGCGACCTCGTCTCGAAGGTATTCGGACCTGAGGGACCGTATGATCTGAATTTCGTCAGAGTCGATGCTTCTGAGAAGTTTTTCGGTGACTTAAAGGGCGTCACAGAGCCTGAGAGAAAGAGAAAAATAATCGGCGAGGATTTCATCCGTGTCTTCGAGCAGGAGGCAAAGAAGATTGGAAAAGTAGATTATCTGGTTCAGGGAACCATTTATCCTGATGTAGTGGAATCAGGACTGGGCGGCGAGTCCGCTACCATCAAGTCTCACCACAACGTCGGAGGTCTGCCTGACTATGTGGATTTCAAGGAGATCATAGAGCCGCTCAGAGACCTCTTCAAGGATGAGGTAAGAAAGGTAGGTCTTCATCTCGGTATCCCTGAGGAGCTTGTTATGAGACAGCCATTCCCGGGCCCGGGCCTCGGCATCCGTATCATCGGAGAGGTCACACCTGATAAGGTCGCAATAGTTCAGGACGCTGACGCCATCTTCCGTGAAGAGATGGAAAAGGCAGGCCTCAACAAGACCGCTGGTCAGTATTTCGCAGCCCTCACAAACATGCGCTCCGTTGGAGTCATGGGCGATGAGCGAACCTACGATTACGCGATCGCGCTTCGCGCCGTGAATACAGTCGATTTCATGACAGCAGATATTGTAGAGATACCATATGAGGTGCTGAAGACAGTGACTTCAAGAATCATAAATGAAGTAAGTCATGTAAATCGTGTAATGTATGATATTACATCCAAGCCACCAGGCACAATAGAATTCGAGTGAGAAAAATATTATAATACATTTGCTTAAATATATAATAAAACTTTATATAGTATCAACATAGAAAAACATAGAAAGCCATGAGAATAAAGTTCTCATGGCTTTTTGCCACAATAGCATAAGTTTATCCGCGACAGCACCAGTTTTGCCTGTGGAATTACAGATGATTTTCACAATAGATACATTTACAGATTTACCGCACTATATAAGCATTAGTATAGTGCATGGTATTTTCACCATACGCATGAAAAAAGTCGGACGGCACCAAAATTCTGGAAAATTATTGGTACTATTACAGACGGTTTGAATCTATAGTGAAAATATCTGCTTGGTAGGAAAATTTTGTTGGTGCTGTCGTGTGTTGTACAGGCCTATAGTGAAAATATCTGCTCAGCCAGTGAAATCTTTTGGTGTTGCATTGAGTCGGATTGACCTGTTGTGAAAATCAATGGCATTTATTGGATTTGTGTATATCTGGCTAAAGTGGACCGGATATGATATTATTCTATCGTAACTGGCAATACTGGATTACATGGGAAATAGTATGTCTGAATCAGATTTGAACTCGCTTGAAAACAGAGTTCATGAGCTTGAAAAAGAGAATCGGTATCTGAAAAGTCTGCTTGATAAAGCAGGAATTGAACCAAATCACGCCAGCGGCGTGATTTTGTTCAATGATATAATTAAGCAGGTAACAGAGAAATATAGATATAGGTGATATATGGAACAGGAACACAAACGTCTTATAGACAAGAGCATAGAGGCATTTATTATGGGGCTGGAGGTCTATAATAAGCCTACAATCAGGTACAGGGTTGAGGGATTCAGCTTTTTCATAGTGAATGCCTGGGAGCTTCTACTGAAATCAGAGATGATAAAGCGTGGGATGTCTATTTACTATAAGAACAATCAGGACAGGACGGTGAGTGTTGATGTGGCCGTCAGGAAGATCTATCCTGATAAGCATACGCGCATAAGACTGAACCTCGAAAAGATCATAGAGCTTAGAAACATAAGCACGCATTACATTACAGAGGATTATGAACAGAAATATGTTCCTCTGTTTCAGGCGTGTGTGCTGAACTATGCCAATGAACTGATGCGGTTTGAACATATAGATATTTCTGAGCGTATAGCACCAAATTTCCTGACTCTGACGACTAAGTATGAGCCGCTTACGAATGAGCAGATAAGGATGAAGTATTCGCCTGAGGTGGCAGAGAAGCTTATACAGCAGGCGAATGAAATAGATGTGCTCAGCAGTACATATGATTCAGACAAGTTTGCCATAAATATCCGGCAGAATCTGTATATTACCAAAAAGAAGGATGAGGCAGATTTTAAGGTATCAATAGAAAACGGATCTGATAATAAAGTTGCAATCGTAAAGGAACTTAAGGATCCGGCGGACACTCATAAATATACATTCAATACTGTTGTCACTGCCATTAGAGAAAAAATGGCGAAGAATAATATCAGGATTGACTATGAGAAGGGCTTTAATAAATATGTGTTGAAACTTGTAATGGACTTCTATGATGTCAAGTCTGAGCCAAAGTTTGCTTACAAGCATGAGTTTGGAAAGAATGAGAGATATACATATTCGCAGCAGTTTGTTGATTTTGTATTTGACGAGATAAAGAAGAATCCGGACAAGTTCGTAGAGAGTCTTAGACAAGAAAAAAGATAACCCCAGGCACATAGGAATGCTCAGCCTTGCGGCTTACCCCATTTTGGGACCCAGCGTTCATCCTTCACGAGTTATCTTAATTAACTATATATTATCACAGAATAGAAATATTGCAAGTTTTTTTGTAAGAACGGGAAACTTTATTGATATCGAAACTATAGAACAGGAACTGAATGAGCGCTTTGCGGCTCCTCTGCCGGAATACTACAACAGGAGGATCATTGTCTGGTGTGACGATGACGGAGAGTTCTCTGATCAGATCGATGAGATGAGTATTCCGGACGTGAAGATAGTGCGTCTCAATGGAACGAACAGTTTCAAGGTGAAGAAGCTGATCGCCGTAGATGAGCCATCAGAGAATATCCTTCTGTACAAACCGTATCAGGATGAGAGAAGTGGTATCAGCCTGCAGGAAATGTGCGTACCACTTATCACATACAGACATCTGCGCAATTCCTCAAAGGAATAGTTCTATCAGAGCGCGGAGGATGCAGTGTTTAAGGCGTTGGGAGTGGAATGAAAATGTCGCCTGAGAGGCGACCAAAGAACATTTGCATATGATATACTTGCAGGTAGAGTAGGGTTATTCGATGAGAGTCTAAGGAGGAAAGGAGTCATAGCGTTTATGGCAACAGTAGATGGTTATGAGAACACAAGAAAATCAGCTATGATTAGAGAAGAACAGGGGATTCTCGAGGATACCCTGAAGATTCTCGATGATAAGAAAAAGGATAATGATAGGTGGCTTGAACACTTTATTGATGATATGGTCGACGCGGATGATCAGATAAGTGCTGATAAATGGAATCTGTTCGCAGTTGATGATGTAAAGGGACTTGAGTTTTCATCTGTAATTGCCATACTTGGTGGAATGACTGATAATGAACAGTACATTGCATGTACCAGAGCTCTTGATAAACTTGTCGTATATGAAAGGACGATTTGATAATTTATGATACATGAGGACTTTAAAGGGATAAAGGACTATCGAAATGCCGTATTTAGTGAGATGTATTATCTCAGGGATAATGGCGGAAGAAAATATAAGGTATCAAACGGTATCCTCATGGATAGTGATGGAGATCTATATTGCTATTCTTTTGAGCTGGAGACTGAGTTGCATATTGCTGATGACTCATCGGTATCTGTTATAACAACTGATGTTGAAGCACAGGGATATGTTATATTATGTGAAGATTTTCAGATCATCGTAGTAATAAATGCTCCACTTGGTAAAAAAGTTTCTTCAGCTATGATAAGCGTTGAACCATGGAAACTTCTGGAGTCACTGGGCAATAAAATAGATAGGCTTGATAGAAGAAGTAAGATAGCGTATAAGCTGGTTAATAAAGGACCTTATCTTGCGACTAATGATGATGTTTCTATGATACCAAAGGGACAGGATGCAGCAATAAAGCATGAGCATGATAATGAAATTACAGTAATATGGGGTCCACCAGGTACTGGAAAAACCTATACCATGTCTTCTATTGCAATTGATGCTTTAAAGCATGGAAAGACAGTGCTTATAGTGTCTCATAGTAATATCTCTGTAGATGGAGTAATAAAGGCTATAGCACAGAGAATGCCCGAGGAAGACCTTGAGGATGAGATGCATCAGGGAAAAGTTCTCAGATATGGATATGTAAGGGATGATGAGCTTTTTGGTAATAGATATGTAGTCGCATATAACTATGCTCTTGCAAAGAACGCTGATATAAAAAATGAAATGGATGAGTTGAACAGGGTGAGGAATGAGCTTCTGGAGAGACAAGATCTGTCAAAAAGAAGGGCACATGTTGAAGAAAAATTAAAGGAACTGAGAAAAAAGATAAGAGCAGCAGAAAGATTTTACGCTTCACATGCACAGATTCTGGCTACTACTATATCTAAGGTGACAATGGATGGTATGTTTGATGAGGACAAAGTGGGTCACGACGTTCACTATGATATAGTAATGTTTGATGAGGCCAGTATGGCTTATATTCCACAGGTAGTGCTGGCATCGTCATATGCAAGGGAGCATTTTGTGTGTGTAGGAGATTTCAGACAGCTAGCGCCGATTGCACAGTCAGAGGCAAGGAATACACTATGTACGGATATTTTTTCTTTCCTTGGTATAGATGATAGTGTCGGTCGTATTCATCCACATCCGTGGCTTGTAATGTTAAATGAGCAGAGAAGAATGCATCCGATAATATCTGATTTTCCTAATAAATATGTGTATAACAAACTTTTGGAGAATCACGAAAGTACGTTGCATGGCATGGATTCAATCGTTGAAAAGAAGCCACTTGCAGATATAGCAATGCAGCTTATAAATCTGTCTGGGACATATTGTGCCGCAACAAAGAATATAGACAATTCCAGATTTAATATACTTAGTGCTATTCTTGCATTAGGAACGGCTGTGACATCAGAAAAGAATGGAGAAGACAGCGTTGGGATTATAACGCCGTATTCTGTACAAGTAAGACTTATCCATGCAATGGTGATAGATGAAAAGGCAGATATATCATGTGCAACGGTCCATCAATTTCAAGGCTCTGAAAGAAATGCGATTGTGTTTGACGCTGTAGAAAGTTACCCATCGAAGAAATTGGGCATTCTTTTATCGAAGGACAGTGATTCTGTCATGAGACTGATAAATGTTGCTTTAACACGTGCGAGAGCAAAGTTTGTGATGCTTGCCAATGCCAGGTTCTGGGGAACTAAATGTGATGGCAAGGTAAACATGGTTAATGAACTGACCAAATATATGATAAGGAGCAAGTATATAACATCCAATGCGGAGGGAAATCTAAGGGATTATGTGACAAATCTTGATTATGGGAAATGTATACATCTATACGAACAAAGGGATGATATCAAAGAAAGGCTTAAAGAAGATGTCGATTACGCGACGAACAGAATCATTATATCGCTTCCTGAAGGAAAAAGAGGAAAAGATTCATATGTTTTCCCATTGTTAGATCGTGCTATAAGACGCGGCATAAGAGTGTATGGCAAAGCTAAAGATTATGACTCTCTTCCTGAATGTTGGAAGAAAATTTCGTGTTCAAGTGAAAATGCCATTTTTCCGTTAATAGCAATTGATGATTCTGTGATATGGTATGGGATCCCAGATTTTGAAGGTGTATTTAAGGATGGTAATACAGGGTATCTTACAACTCTGCCGTTGGCTTTTAGAATTTCAGGTAAGAATGCAATCGAGATGATTAGTTCTCTTACAGACATTGATTATAGCGAAACCGATGGAATCAAAACAAGGCTTGATGGTATAAGTCAGGAACAGAATAGAATAGCCGGTAAATCCGAACACGGTAAGGTGGGGCTGTCTGAATACATAAGGGAAAATGTGGTATGCGAGAAATGTGGACAGCCTATGGTGTTGACAAAGAGCTTTAAATCAGGCAAGGCATACTTGAAATGTTCGACTTGCAGAAATATAGCATACCTGACTAAGGACGAGGTAAATGCATATATACATGAAAAGAAAGTGACTTGTCCACAACATCATTGTGGAATTCACGCAGGTCTAAGTAAATTTGGAATATATGTAAAATGTGATCAGGGACATTACCTGAAACCAGACGAGATCTGATCTAAGGTTTGAGAAACTCTATTTTTCAGCATTTCCTCTCTATGTAGAAGAATCACCGGTTATATTGTGTTTCCATATGAAGAAGTTTTGGAAGCTAATGGAGTTAAAGGAAAGACACTTAGTAACATCAGAAATCTATATGGAGTATTTGAATATGAAAGAATATTTGGGCGAACTGATATTATGAATATACTAGGAATTACGTCGTCACCAGCCTCTGCATTGATAAACAGGATGAAGAACGCAAAGATAATAGAGCCGGTCAAGGGGCTAGGTAAGGGAAGGTACAGGTTCGTACCATGAATGATCATAGTATATGCTCAACGAATCGTTGAGCGATTCAACAACCTGTTTATTCACTTTTGCTCTGTAAGGGTGTAATATTTTTCTTGTAGCAAGGAAAGCTACATGAATCGATTCAGGAGCTATAAGAAAAAGACAAGGGCAATATAACCCGGAAAGGCAAATAAAATGGAGCAGAATATTAGTAGAGCAAAAGAGTGTGGACAGCGTTGCAGAAGAATTCGTCAGGCGAAGGGCATTAGCCAGCAGGCGCTTGCTGATAAGCTTGGGACTTCTCCACAGAATATTTCCAAGTATGAGAAGAATGGCATTTCGGATATTGATACTATCATGAATCTGTCTGATATACTTGGGCAGAATCTGCTTGAGGATGAGACCGATGCGGAAGGTACTATTGGAGAGGTAGGAAAGGAAATCCTTTATCAGATGATCAAAGCCGGAGGGTATATCTTTCTAAAAGATGCAAGGAGAAAAGACTTCAATCTTTTCAAGGATATGCATGGAATGAGCAGGACTCGTATCAATAAAGAAATCTTCAAACTTGAGAGAATAGGGATGTGTGTCAGAGAACAATACAATGATTTTGATAATGCAGACATGGATGTGCTGTTTATCACAGCAAAAGGAATCATTTCTTATAGAAATATTGTAGGAAGAGAGTCCGTAGATGTTACAGAAGTCAAATCCTATGAGGATATTATCGGAGATAATGGCAGTTATCAGGAGTTTATAGATAAACACCCTGAAGTTGTGAAGGTGTATGAGTTGTCTAATCTTACTGGAGGACATATATCATATGATCACTGCGATAACACACTCAATTATTATGAAGGATATAGACATAATTTTGTTGCATATATTTTGAGAAAATACAGTAAAGGGATAAAGAAAATTGATACTAAGTATGATGAGAGAACGCCAGGTAAGGGATTTTATCATGATGTTCTTTATTATATGACCCTTGGGATAGATAAGAATTTTGATGATGGTTCTGATGTGTACACGGACATTCAGGTGGAAATCATGGATCAGGAAGAAGCATTAAGTGATAAAAGTACTGATCCGATAGAACATTCAGCCGAAGAAGATTTTGAGACTGAGTTTAATTTTTGTGACGGGCATCATAGATGGTCTCTGTATGATGAAGACTGTGGCGGATATTTCTTGTTAAAGGATGACCTTAACGAAAATATAAAATTTCTTGCAGAGGTAGATAATATCTGGACAAATGAATGGGTAAGACAAAGATATGATGAAAATTCAAAGAATCATGCTGAATCAGACTATCCCAATGAATGGTTTACACCAGATGAGATCAAGAAATATATTGAGGACAATCTGATGCCTGAAACTGATAAGGAACGTGAACTGGACAATAAATTATCAGAAATATATGAGGCTATTCCATCTTCACTTGATTACTACAGGTTTCCAAAGTCCTGGGAAGAAAACGGACTTGCTGAATTTGTAAGAGATATCTACAAGATTCCTACAACGAATATGTGAGAGATGATACACAGAAAGGATGAGTTCAATGGACAATTTTTATTTTAAAATCGTTAAGCAAATAGGAGTTATACGTGTTGGACCAGGTGGATGGCAAAAAGAACTCAATCTTGTGTCATGGAAAGGTGCTCTGCCGAAGTATGATCTCAGAGAATGGTCACCAAATCACGATAAGGCAGGGAAAGGAATTACTCTCACAAAGGAAGAGGCCGAGGAATTGAAAGACCTCTTAGAGCAGGAGCTATAATGATTCAGGTGTCATTATGGGAAATGAAATCATATTATCCGACGAGCGCACCAAACTCCTCGAAGAAATAAAGCGTCTCCGCACTCAGCTTGCTGCTCTCATACAGACGAAGGAACAGCTGGAATATTACATCTGTCCTGAGCTGGGGGCCAGATGGGCGAGTGAGTTCGGCGAGATGAAGAACAGAATCTACCATCAGCAGCTGTCAATTCTTGAGCTCAAGCGCAGGATCGAGATCATGCGGGCGGCACTCAACAGGGAGAAAACTGTCTCACAGGAAGATGTGGATCAGAAGGTCAATGAGGAGTACCAGGATTATGAGCAGAAGGTAGATGAGGAGTACCAGAAAGCTAAAGATGCTGAGGAAAATCAGAAGCAGCGTGAGGCGGACAGAAGGCAGTATCGGAATCAGTGGAAGCAGCAGTTCTCTACTGATGGAGACAGCGGGGAATCATCGGAAGGTAAAGACAAGGATGATAACTCTGACCAGCAGGAGAAGGAGTATCAGGAAGATGATCCATTTGAAGAGGATAAGATTGGAGAAGATGGCCATGGTGGTAGCGAAGGTGATAATGGCTCTGATGAAAGGCAGCAGTCTGATAAGAAGGATGAGCCTACCACAGCGAAGTCCCTGTTCCGTTCGATTGTAAAAAGACTTCATCCTGATATGAACCCGAACCAGACCCAGCATGAGAAGAATCTGTTCAATAAGGCTGTGGAAGCGTATCAGAATGGAGATATGGTGACGCTCCAGAATATTTATGATGAGATCACTGTTGGTAAAGAAGATTCTGGCGAAGCCGACGAGTCCAATCTTTCTATTGAGGAACTGATAAAGATAAGGGACAGACTTGCGAAGAGAATCGACGAACTTTCTTCTGAGCTGGATGAGATCAGGTCTGTTGAGCCGTATACTTATAAGGAAATCCTTGATGATCCTGACAGGCTGGCACAGGCGAAGGCAGAGCTTGAAGAAGACTTCAAGGATAATGAAGCAGAGATTGAGAGGTTGAGCCAGCTCCTCAGTGAGGTCGAGCAGGAGATGGAAGAGCTGAAGAAAAAGAAGGGAAAGTAATGAGTGATAAGAATCTTCCGGGAAAACTATCAGAAGATATTCTCAAGGTGAATTATCTATCCACAACTATCGGAGAAAAACTGCGCCCGTTTTCGAGAGAAATCCATCTGCTTCATACGAAGGTCAATGGCACGATGCACGTAAAAGAAATCAGAAAGAGAGCCAGTCACCTGAAGAAGGGCGATCGCCTGAAACTTGTGTTAGAGCCTGA
>SAMEA3663178__coassemble_191_pt1 | contig 20957 bp, 16 predicted proteins | sample SAMEA3663178__metabat2_low_PE_006 | metagenome-assembled genome bin SAMEA3663178 (sample SAMEA3663178) | pig gut metagenome | biome: pig gut; feature: pig-associated habitat; material: faeces | place: Denmark | collected 2012
AATTCAGTAGTAGTATTTCCAGCGCCTCTTCCCATACCAGACAGGCTAGAATCTACTATAATATCCCTATTCCTATCCTTAAGCATTTCGATAAAATGCATTGAAAGAGCAAAAGACAGCTGCTGATTGTTATGTGAATGAAATCCAATCCCAATCGATGAGTCAAGCCTCTTATCCAGAAAATCCACTAGATGTGTCAAATCATCTTCATACATAGCTCCAAAAGTATCAACAATCGACATAGCCACTGGTTTAAATTCATTAACACATGACGCCAGCTCCTCAAGTTCATCATCTGAGTATCCTAATGTATTTGCAGCCTGCAGATATATCTTATAACCTTTATCTCTGATTCTCAGTGCTATTTTAAGACCTTCTCTAACTTTGCCACGAGGGAAAACAACTCTAACTGCATTTATCGATTTTCCATCACAAGGTGGAAGAACTGAGTCATCATATCTGTCCCAGTCAATCATTGTAACATATGTAAATCTGTCATTTCTTTCTAAAAGATACCGCTCCATATCAGCAGGGACATGGTAGTATGCACTCCCAATCTCGTGTGGAGCATCCTTTAACCAGCCACACTCTATAATATCAACATCAGCGTCCTGCAGTTTTTTAATAATACCCTTAATTACAGGTACACCAAATTTTGATCCATTTATATAGGATCCATCTCTTAAAGTACAGTCTAAAAGTCTTATTTTTCCACTCATTTTATTCCATCCTTTCTGCATATTTATACAACCCTTTTAAAGATTCATCTGAACCTATTACCACTTCAGCTGATGGGTAATGACTAATTACATTCTCCCTTATTTGAGAAATTCTAGTTGCAATTCCACCAGAAAAAACAATTCTAGATGTGCATTGTACACCATCAGATATGAGATCTGCAGCCCAGAGAAAATTATTAGTCATTTGAGCAAAAACGCTGTTAAATAAATTACCTACAGTCAGGTCATGCTCACCAATATCCGTGATACTCCCTTTTTTATGATCAGTACAAGGATTATCAAAAAAACTCATATCACACTTTATAGTATTTTTGCTTGATTTTGAAGCTTCACCAATAATATATTTCCATATTTCGTCATCAGAAACGCCTTTATTAAATCTATTAATAATCTCTTTAATAAAGTTAAAGTAAACATTTATTGCCCTGCCTGAAGGCAGATGTGGAATCGTCTTCAGGTGCTTGCCATCAAAATATGGCCTTATCTGCCATTTTGCAGAAAATTCAATATCATCAATCAGTCTGCTGACCTGAGCTCCTGTTCCGAGGTTAAAAGAGATATCGGTTTCATTTGTGAAATCAGCACCGTAAAGTGTAGCCTGCTGATCTCCCACTGCAGGTAATGCCAGTATATGAACTCTATTCAAATCAAACTCTAATACATCAAATTTCACTTCAGGAAAATATATATTTTTTCCACCTGCTGCCTGGATCAAGTTGATATCCCATTTTTCTTTTTGTAAATTATATAAGCCTGTTGCTGCTGCATTTGTTGGATGACATACCGGTTTTTTCCCGGAAAGCGCAAACAATATATAATCACCAAGTGTAAAAAAGAAACCTGAATCTTTTCCGATAGCCTCCAAAACATATCTGAGATTTACTGAAGGAAGTCCACTACGAATAGGCATACCTGTTGCCATTATTTGTTTTTCACAGGATTTAAAATAGTCGATTGGCGTATACCCATCTTTTAATAGGCAATTGCCAAACTCCCTCTGCCACGAAATATAGTCAGTAAATGGTTTCCCATTTTCATCTGTCAGAATAAAGCCATGCATCTCATTTGATATCGAAAGTACAATCTCACGTTTGCCTTCTGATAGATTCAGAATAGCAGACTTTACCATACTCAATAATTTATATATCTGAACAGGTTCTCTCCATTCTGATTCTATCCGTGGTGAGTTCAAATGAACCTTTCTTATAAGCTTTCCATCCTCGAACAGACCTGCTTTAAGAAAACTGGCACCAATATCAATTGCAATAATATTCATGTGTTTCTTTTAGATATCCTTTAAAACAGTCTATAAATCTCTGATCAATCTCCATTGGGTGCAGGATAAGCTTTCCAGTCCCATCTGGCACTGCCAGTGACACTTTGTTTCCAACCACCTTCTTATCTGATCTTACAAGTTCTATTATTCTGTCAGGTTCTTCTACTTGTATTTCATCTGTAAGGAAACTGTCATGGATAAGCTTTTTTACATCCATATAAAAATCTTTAGATAATACATTTTCCTGAACCGCGATATAATTTACCACATCAATCCCCCAGATTACAGCCATACCATGAGGGGTTGCATTATCAGTATATGCCTCAAGCGCGTGACCAAAGGTATGACCGTAGTTTAATACTTTCCTAAGCCCGAGGTCGAACTCATCTGTCTCGATTATCTTCTTTTTTACAGAAAGTCCTCTGTGGATATATGCAGCAATGTTTTCACAAGGGATATACTGTTTTTCATTTTTTAAATCATGATAAAAATCCAGACTTTCGGTAAGAGAAAACTTGAGTATCTCACCCCAGCCATTAAGATAATCCTGTCTGGTAAGAGTGCTTATAAAGTGTGTATCAATAAAAATCTTCTTCGGTGGATAGAATACTCCGATCTGATTTTTTACCTGCTTAAAGTTAAGTCCGCTCTTTCCCCCAATACATGAATCGCTCATCGACAGAAGTGTCGTTGGAAACAGATACCAGTTTACGTTTCTCAGATACAGATATGAAGCTGTAGTGGTCACATCCTGGCTAATACCTCCTCCAAAGCAAACAACTTTCCAGTCCTTATGAATATGCAGATTCTGAAAGAATCCCATGATATCCATTACGGTATCCATGTTCTTTTTTTCTTCGATAGCATCCATCAGATAGATATGAGCCCTTGGAATCGCACTAAACTTGTCCTCATAAAGCTTATACACATTGCTGTCAATCACATAGGCAGTATTCGTCGGAAAACTCTCTATCTGCCTGGAAAAATCATCGGTAAAATCCACTGTATAATCGTACAGATTTGAATGTATCTTTATCTGGTCCATGAAGAACTCCTTTACACATCTATCATTTATCAGTCTCGTCTATCGCGCTTACTCCACACATATTTGCCATTAATTCTTCTCTAGGAAGAAATGGTGCCATATCCTCAAGAGGAGGTGAAACCAGTGTACCATCAGGAAGCTTTCTCGTAGCCGACTTAGGCTCAAATTTCTGTTTTGTATCGCAGACTACCTCACAGAAAGAATACAAGCTTTCGTTCAAGACCTCTGGTACAACACTTTCCATATCTGAATTATCATTTATTCTGTAATATGGAATACCAAAGGCATTCATAAGCCTCTCCCAATCAGGGAAACTCAAATCTCCACTTTCAGGTCCTACTCCTACTAGACCATCATGAAAAATATTGTTCTGTGTCTGTCTTATCTGATGATATCCAGAATTATTTATAAGAAAAATACGTATCGGAAGCCTGTTTGTCACAATTGTCTGCAGCTCCTGCAGATTCATCATGATGCTCCCATCACCTGCCAGAGTGACAACAGGCTTTTTGTCTCGCGCTATACATGCTCCAATTGATGCAGGCAGCTCATATCCCATAGATGAAAGTGCACAGTTCATGATATATCTCTGACCATGTCCTATCTGCCACGTTTGTGAACCTACTACACTGCAGGAGCCATTTGCCACAACTGTCACAGCATTATCTGGCAGATGTCTGCTTAAATAGTCAATAAACGCATAGACATTTGTTATATTCTTCTGACTCCTTTGAGCTTCTTTAACAACAGGATATTTTTCCTTCCACTTCTGACACTGCTCAATCCATTGTTTTCTATTATTTGGAACTGATAATTCTTTCTGTTCATACAGAGCCTTGAGAAAATCTCCAGCATCCGCAACTATTGGCAGGTCAAGCTTTGCAGTTGGCTTTTTTAGTTCCTCAGAATCTATATCAACTGCAATGCGGTATGCTCCTCTGGCCCAGGTGTCCTTATTATATCCGACTTGATAAACACTCAGCCTGCTTCCTACGGCTATAAGAAGGTCACTGTTCTGCACAGCAAAATTTCCTGCTCTGTCCCCCATAGTACCGCCCCTTCCTACAAAAAGAGGATTGGCATTCTCTATCAGATCAATACTGTCCCAGCATGTCACAACTGGTATCTGGTATTTCTCAATTACTTTATGAAATATAGTGCACGCTCCCGAAAGCCTGATTCCATTACCTGCATAAAATACCGGTCTCTTCGCTTTCGTTAAACGTGATGCCACTTCTTCCGCTGCCTCTATTATGAAGTCAATCTTGTTTTCCTTCTCAGGAACTGTAAACGGCCTTAGATTTTCTGTTTCTACATATGCCCCCTGTATATCAATAGGTATATCAAGCCAGCATGGACCCTTTCTCCCATTTTCAGCTATATAAAGAGCTTTTTCAAGGCAATACCTGATATCTTCAGGTTTCTCCAGCATCTCTGAGTACTTTACCACATTAGAAAGAGCTGATGTGATATCAAACTCCTGTCCCCCAAGCGTCCGCAGATGCAGACCACTCGACCTTACAGTCATCGTTGACTTCACCTGACCTGAGAATATCATCATTGGAATAGAGTCCTGATAAGCACCTACGACACCATTCAGCGCATTTATCGCACCAGGACCGCTGGTAACACAGACAGCTGCCATTTTTCCATTTATTCGCGCATAGCCTTCAGCTGCCATAGCAGAGGCCTGCTCATGATGATTGTAAACACAATGAAGACCAGGATGATGGCCGAACGAATCGTTTAAATGCATCGATCCGCCACCAACTACAGTAAAGACTGTATCTATTCCATTTTTAGCCAAAAAATCAGCTATATAATCCGATACCTTTTGTCTCATCCTACCATACCTTCCATGGCGCCTTGCCGCTCTCCCAGAGTTCTTCAAGTTTTTTCTTCTGCAAAACAGTGTCCATGCACTGCCAGAAGCCGTGATGTCTGTAGCTCATCAGCTGTCCTTCTGCTGCCAGCTGCTCCAGCGGTTCCCTCTCAAGGACTGTGTTATCCCCATCCAGATAATCAAATATCTCAGGTTCAAAAACCATATATCCTGCATTGATCGGCTGACTGTCTGCCTTATTCTTCTCACGGAAATGTCTGACAGAATTATCATAGGCTATATCAAGATGTCCCTTCTCCTCCTCAAGGATTACTGATGTAAGAGTGGCCTTCTTGCCATGCTTCCGGTGGAATTCAAGCAGATCACTGATGTCCACATCACATACACCATCACCATAGGTCAGCATAAATGTTTCATCACCTATGTATTTCTGCACTCTAAGAAGACGGCCTCCAGTCATGGTATCCAACCCTGTATCAACTATAGTAACCCTCCATGGTTCTGTCTTCTTATCATGTACTATCATCTCATTACCTTCAGTAAAATCAAATGTGATATCTGAAGTATAGAGATAATAATCAGCGAACCACTCCTTTATCATATGCTGCCTATATCCGGCACAAATGATAAAATCATTGAATCCATAGTATGAGTATTCTTTCATGATATGCCAAAGAATAGGCATACCACCAATCTCTACCATGGGCTTAGGTCTATAGGCTGATTCTTCTGTAATCCTTGTGCCTAAGCCACCAGCTAATAATACAACCTTCAAATACTGCTCCTATTCTCATTTATTCCCATAAATCCTCAGATAATCTGCCCAGTAAGGCTTGTCTGCATAGTGCTCCTCCATCACCTCGTTAAAGTCATCGTCGAGCTTTAAATCAACAGGGTTCCGCTCATGTATCAGCTTTATCTGTCTGAAATGGTTGAAGAGCAGATCCATTTCGATAAGCTCTTTTTCCTGACTAGTCAGATATTTCCCTACTATATCAAAGAAATCATCATGAAAGATTTTCCAAAGCCACTTCCCTGAATAATGCTTATCATTTACAAGTGCTCCCATGATTCCTCTGTCACAGGCAGCTGCTGCACCACGCTTCTCAAGAAGTTCTATCGTCTTCCTTACCTGCCAGAAAGGCTCTCCATCTATGTATTCTCCCACTATACCTTTACAGTCCTCATCCCATATCGTAAACGAAGAAATCCATGTGATATGAAAAGTCTCCTTCATAAGAAACTGCTTAATTAAAAGCAGGTACTCCCCGTCACCAGCGTTTGGTGGTACATTACCAAAGTATATAACTGGCTTTGTGTATGCATATCTCCTTACCATCTCACACAGATAAGCCAGACTTCCAGGATAATGTAAACAGGTATCATTATTCAGCTTACGCAGGAGCCCTGTAGCTCTTTCCAGAGCCAGATTAAAGTTTCCTCCTGTTATATTCTCTTTGTTTCTATAATAATTGATTCCTTCGTATTTTTGATCATAGTACCTGCCTACTAATTCAGTATCATCAGTTGAGCAATTATCAGAAATTACTATCTCTACAAGTCCCTGGCCAAACTCAGGCTGGCAAATAATCGAATCAAGTGTCTTCACCAGGCAAGCCGCTCTGTTATAAGTTGGTATACAGATACTTATCAGAGGTTTTATCTTTCCCGATACAGAAAGAAATGGGAGGTTCCTGAAATCAGCACAGAAAAGATTCGCATCCTCTATAATCATTCCATTCTGTGCAGCCTTTGCGATATAAGGGTCATTCTCATCATGATTTGTAGCCAGATATATACCGGCATGATAAAAGACCTCTGGAGGTTCTTCTACTGCATTTACAAGCTTTATGATACCATAGCATTCAGAAGCAAATCTGTCTATTAAGGCATTAATGGCTCCATAGTCTTGACGTTCTGAGTACTTCTTCGGCATTTCAATGATAAGAAGCTCTGAACAGTTCTTTAAAAACATCTGCTCGAATGAATATAACACCTGTCCCCATAATGGTTCTTCTGCATCAGGATCTGCTACGAAGTAATAAATCTTTCCTCCAGATCTGCTCATAGCATCCATTGCTTGAGTAAATTCCCTTATTATCTCATTTCTACCTGGTTCAGAACCATTTGTTTCCTGACTGCTCATTGCATTTTCTCCGCTAGATATATATATTCTTTCGCTGTAAAGTCATCTGTTTCAGGCTGCTCAAACAGTTCTGCAAGTGACTTCAGATAGTGTTTCTCTTGTTCTGTCGGTTCATCACCAGAAATCGGCTTAATATCTCTTATGGAATAGCCGTTACCTGATATCAGCCTGGCGGCCTCGTTTTCAGTAAAGAAAGTTCTGGTACCTTTTCGTATTATACCATTCTGTGTATATGAAAATCTACCGTCAATCAGAAGCGGGAGAATCACTGAATAATGCCTTATGTTTGAAATGCTTATCACAATACGGCCTTTTTTCTTTAAATATCCTGATATCTTCGATAGAAGGGCTGCTGGATCAGCAGAAAACTGAAGTGAATCTCCTAAAATAATATAATCGAAACAGCCATTGTACTCTTCAGGCAATTCCAAAGTATCTAAATCTGAGCAATACACCTCTCCATATGCCTTCGCATAGGAAGCCACCCTTTCCTCCTTCTCTGTTCCGACATAGACAGCATTCGGATACATAGTTCTGATAATTGCAGCTGCTGCGCCGATGCCGCAACCCGCTTCAAGAACATGTATCGATGCATCCTTATCTGCCTTTATTTCTTCCAATAATTCAATTTTGCCATTTATAAATTCGAAAGGATTAAAGCCAAGCTTATCTACCAGTTTCTCATTATTCACATGGAGAAGGTCATTATACTCCTTTGCAGACTTCTGCAACTGATTGAATGATCTACTTCCGTAGTGGAAGATAAAACTGTTGAGACAAAGCCTGTTCAGGTATCCTTCCTTGTTCATTCTAAGTCCCAGATCCACATCCTCACTATTGCCTGGGTTAAATCTCTCATCCAAAAGTCCAGTCTTCTCCAATGCAGTCCTTCTGATCAGGAGTGAAAAGCCTATTAGAAATGGTTTATACGCATATGGATATTCATTTGGTATATTCAACATCTTCCCTGCATTTACATACTCCTCTGGACTGTTTGCCTGAATGTTCACACTTTGTCCATTTGCAGCATAGTTCGTTATACTTCCACAGCTTCCAGTATCTTTACTCTCATACAGCCCCATCTTCAGCCAGAAAAGAGCATTTACTGGAACTATTGTATCTGAGTTCAAAAGCCAGATATCATTTCCTTCCTCTGTGGCTTTGATCCCATCGTTGCATCCTCCCGGGAATCCATGATTCTCTCCATTTTCTATCAGCGTAATCCAGTCCAGCGAACGAAGATACTCCACACTGCCATCTTCGGACCCATTGTCTACTACAATAACCTGTGTTCTCTCCAAAGGGGCTGTTTCTTTTATACTGTCCAGACACTGACTGATATAATCCCTTGTATTAAATGATAAAATGACAATCGACGTATCAGGGACTGTAACCCCATTTTTCTCTATTGCATTGATTATAGTTTTTGCAAACTCTTCCTGCTCTTTTACTCCTGCTTTTTTCGCCAGATATTCAGCCTGGTGAAGGCAAATAAGCTCCTGTACTACATTCGTCTTTGAATAATAATCAGCAAGTGAGATAAAAATTAATGGACTTGAAGCGTTGATCATAAATCCATTCTGCAGATAGTATAATTCCTGTTCCCTATCTCCAAGCTTGTTATACAGAAATGCTGCTGTAGTACAAAGATCCTCAGACAGATAGTCATCTGCATTCACATGCTTTCTAAGATCACGAAGCATCTCATCTGCATCGTTATACATTCCCCTCTGAACTATCATAGCAAACTGATCTGCCATCTTCTGTTTCATCCATTTGATTATTCTCCATCACTAATATTTATTTTTTCAAATTCTTCTGTCTTTTTTCTGCCATAATCAAGTATCAGAGTCTTCACTGCATCTGTAAACGGCTCATACAATGCTGCACAGGCTTCAAGCATTTTTATATAATCGATAGGCTTTAGCTTTGCCTCGGAAGTAACTGCAGTAATGAATTTCATAGCAAACTGGCACTCCTGTGGAAGTACAGTAGTATCACCAGTAAACAGCTCAGGTCTGTAAATCTTTAAGTAGAAGTTCACGCAATCCGTACAATATTTGTTTAACATTGTTGCCTGTAGTGATTTATCATTCTTTTTTTCAATATAATGTTCTGATGCCTTCAGTCTGAAATACTCAAACCTCAAGTCGCCATCGCCTTTTATCAGTTCAGCTATCTCGTTAACCACATCTGTTTTTTCGTCAAAATGCTTATCAAAAAGGAGATCTATACTCCTTTTCCATTTGATAAATGGTGTTGCCTTGAACAAGCTTTTCAGATCTACCTGTGCCTCTTCTGCCATCTGCCATATCTTTGAATCCATGTCAAAGAAATCGACCACATAGTTAAAGATAAGCCCATACAATTCACTCATCCTCGTTCTGTCATGTCTGAATGCATAGATAAGCCGCAAATAAAGCAGATATATGTCATCATTGTTATCAACCATGCCATATACATCAACCAGCTTATCAAACTGGCTTGGTTTCTCTTTTTCAGCTTTTCTGGCTTCATCCATCAGCAGTGTTCTCAGATACATGTGCTTACACATCTCTGAAGCTATAGTCACAAATGTTTGATCAAAGTCATAGTTGGCAAACGCATATGATATTCCATGGCAGAATGGAATAATAGGTTCATCCTTATACTCCAGGTCAAAGCTGTTGAAATAGTCTTTGATTACGGAGATATTTCCGCATCTGACTCCAGCTGCAACAGCTCTGCTGATACAGTACAACACTTTATATCTGCCGAAAATATTCCCACACATAAATGTGAGATCGTCTATAGTTGTATCTTCTTTCTTGCTGAATTCACTATAACTTTCCAGATACCTCTGCGCATAAATAAACACATTCTGATAGTTCTTCAACCCCCAGTATGCATTTACAGCATAATAGCAGAGTCCTACATTACATTTCTCAGTGTTTCTTTTATCTGATAGAAATTTTCTGATATTCTCTGCTGCTTCACGATATCGGTATGTGTTTATCTGTGCGATAAGAACTCCCTCATAAAACATTCCTCTGAACAAATTAGTAGTACGTTGGTCTATATCTTTTATTATTTCAAGAGATTCGTTTGAGATCTGTTCCATGGAACTGAAATCACGGATGTTTCTGTATTCCTGAATCAACTGTGCCCTCCACTGGGCATTGTTTGGTTCGGCTTTTATCATCTCCAGAAGAGGTGGAATATTTCTCTGTGCTTTTTTAAAGATTCCGGTTTTATCCTTATACACATAGCCATAGTGATGGATCATGCTTTTTATTTTCGCTTCATTCCCTGTCACCGGTACCAGGTATTCATGTATTTTCCCATGAAAGGAAAGGCCATCTACATGCTTCATCAGCCTCTGGCTCCATGCGTCTTCATATCCTTTTCCATCAAAGTCAGTATAGTTCCTGATGATATACTGAGCGCTTCCATACTTCTTGTACTCTCCTGAATTAAAGAAATCAACTAAAGCGTCAGTGTTCTCGAACCATTCATCATCATCGATGAACATAAACCATTCGCCGCTGCACTCTTTTAAACCTGCATTTCTGGCCTTGGCAAAATCATTGCACCATTTGAACTCAACAATTTTATCTGCATATTTGCTGAGAAGTGGCTTTGTGTCAGGACCGCATCCTGTATCTACTATCACAATCTCGCTTGACATTCTCCGTCTTATCGTCATGAGAGAGTCAAGACATTTGATCATTTCGTCTTTATTTCTTCCTGAGCAAAGCAATGATATAGAGAGTATAAGTCTGGAGTCTTCTTTTTTCATAAAGCACCTCAAACGCTAAAAAATCATTATAATTTATCTTGAAGGATTTGAAAATCCTAAAAAAACGGAAGTCCGTATGATTCGGACTTCCGTTGCCGCCCACGCGGTTTGTGCACTATTTGAATCGTAAAGTCATGCAGACATCAAGCCTGCTGAATAGGCATTACTGAAGGAGAGAAAGAACTCCCTGGTTAGACTGATTAGCCTGTGCGAGCATTGACTGGCCAGCCTGCATAAGAATGTTGTTCTTGCTGTAGGTAACCATCTCTTTAGCCATATCTGTATCACGGATACGTGACTCAGCTGACTGAGTATTCTCAGATACGTTATCGAGGTTTGCAATGGTGTGCTCAAGTCTGTTCTGAACGGCACCAAGTGAAGCTCTCTGTGTAGAAACCTTATCAATAGCTATCTGAATCTTGCACATAGCAGATCCGGCATTAGCATTGTCCTTCATAGTAAGACCATTGATACCAAGGCTGGTTGAATCCATGTTTCCGATGCTGAGCTCGATAGTCTGACCTGAAATGCTTCCTACCTGCAGGCTCTTGCCTGTGAATTTACCATCGAGAAGGTTCATTGTATTGAACTGTGTAGTTGACTGAACACGATCGATCTCTGATGTGAGCTGATCAATCTCAAGCTGGATCTGGCTACGATCCTTTGTAGTATTGGTATCGTTAGCAGCCTGTGTAGCGAGCTCGTTCATACGCTGAAGCATTGAATGAACTTCGTTTAAAGCACCCTCAGCTGTCTGAACTACTGATACACCATCCTGAGCGTTTGTTGAAGCTCTGTCAAGGCCACGGATCTGTGATCTCATCTTCTCAGAAATAGCAAGTCCTGCTGCATCATCTGCTGCACGATTGATCTTGTATCCTGAAGAAAGCTTCTCTGTGCTCTTAGCCTGTGCGCCTGTTGTGATACCAAGCATTCTGTTGGCATTTGCTGCCTGCATGTTGTGCTGTACTACCATAATAAATTACCTCCATGTAATATGTTTAAGACACCAGGTTCCTTCCTGGTTTGTCTGACAGGAAATCCATTCCCTGCCTGTACGCATTTGTATGATCGATGAATCTGTGCGAATCGCCTCAACCCTAGTGCACTTAAAGCTTTGGTAACCTATCAGATACATCTTTCTTACTTACACTTTTATTATCGGGAGTTTGGAAAAATTAATAACCCCTTTCCTGAATTTTTTTGAAAAAAAATAAAAAATTTTTATTGCTTCGTATATACCGCTATACTCTCCTTCGGCATCGTGATCGTACCGTCCTTTTCCGTGATCTCTCCCTTATCCACTGTAAGTACCCCAGAAAGCTTTGTAAATCCATCTGGGAGATCCGACTTCTTCAGTGTTGCTGACTTTTCTCCGGTGTTATAGACTAAAACTACCGGATCGTATGATGAGTCTGATGGTGTCTTTGTGATCACAAGGATATCGTCTCCTGATGCATTCTCATCAAGTGTAATGGTTCCACGTGCGATAGCTGGGAAGGAATTGCGGAGTTTGATGGCCTGCTTTACGTAGCTTAAGATTGAGCTGTCAGACTTTACCTGCTTGTCTTCCGGATCGTACTTCATATCAAAGAGGTCCATATCCTTTGGGCCCTTGGTCATGCCTTTTGCTGTGCTGTCTGAGGTCCAGTACATCGGTGCTCGTTTGTTTTCATCACTGCCACTGCCCTTCATTCCGATTTCTTCGCCATAGTAGACAAAGGCGCAGCCGCTCATCATAAGATTCAGTCCCTCCGCGAACTTTGTCTTCGAACCGTCATCTCCCGGATAATATCCAGCTGAACGTGCCAGGTCGTGATTAGTGTAGAATGGTGCTTCTATTCCCTTACCGTCTGAGTTCCCGGCTATTTTTTCCTGAGCTGTGACCATCTCCTCGCCATAACCCTTTGCGGTGATCTCGCCGTTTACTGTCTTTTTTATGACTCCATTGGTGTCCGCGAAATCAAAGTCAAAGAAACTGTCTACTCCACTCTTGTAATATCTACTGTAGGTTGCTAGGTCTGTCCAGCACTCACCTACCATATAGGCATCAGGATCCTTTGCCTTTACCTCATCATTCAGCCATTTCAGGAATTCGATAGTCTTCTCTTCATTTCCGGTATAATAGCTGGTCGTCGCGTCAAGCCTGAAACCATCAACGCCCTTATCAAGCCAGAAATCGGTTATTTTTTTAATCTCGTTCCTGACAGCCTTATTATCAAGGTTCAAGTCAGGCATACCTTCCCAGAACTGTGCCTCATAGTACCACATGCTGCCAGACAGCTGGGAATAGCCGCTCTCGCCCTCTTCTCGTGTGAAATTATAGTAGTTCACATATGGGCACTTCTTCGCGTCAGGCTTCTCGCCATCCTTCAGGTTTTTCAGGTACTCCTTTGCCTTCTGGAACCATGGATGCTGAGTTGAGGTGTGGTTTAAGACCAAATCTGTTATGATCTTTATCCCGTCCTTATGGCAGGCAGCCACAAGGCTCTCGAAGTCCTCCATTGTGCCATAATCAGGATCTATCGACATGTAGTCGATGACATCGTACTTATGATATGTCGGCGATGGGCAGATAGGCATAAGCCATATCTGGTTAAAACCCAAATCCTTGATATAGTCAAGTTTTTCCTCAACTCCCTTTAAATCACCAATACCGTCTCCGTCCGAATCATAGAATGAACCTACGAAAATCTCATATGTCGTGGGGTACTTATCATCCGGCAAGTTTTCTTTGAGCTTGCCATTGACGCTCTCCATATAAGAGACATTTGATGCCTTCTTCGATGCGGTGCCGTTTCCCGCGCACCCTGTCAGTACACTTGCGCAGATAAGTGCTGCGGCTATGACTGTATTTATTATTCTCTTCTTCACCTGTGAACCTCCTTCAATCAAATGTACCTTATGAACCATTCATATGTCCGTTTTTAAGGAATACAGGCTTTCGAATGATCATAAGTAATACGAATTCATTTTATACGATTTCAGGAAAAAAGTGTGCGTCCAATCAAAATCTGTTATAATAGTGCAACGAAACGTAAAAAATTGACATGGAGACAATTGATGAATAAAAACTGGAAGGCCGTTCTGTTCGATATGGACGGCACCATCACAGACACTGAAAAAATATACAATCACTACTGGAACCAGTGCGCAGCAGATCTCGGGATGACTGAATTCACCCGGCAGGATTCACTTGATCTCAGGTCCCTAAACAGCAGGGACTCCGAGAAGCTCATGAAAGACAGACACGGGGAAGCAGTGAACTATCAGAAGCTCCACACCGCTGTCGCTGACTCTGTCATGAAATACCTGCAGGAAAATCCTGTGCCACTGAAACCGGGAATTATGGAAATTCTTGACTTCTGTCATAGAAATGGAATAAAGGCCGTTGTTGTCACGGCCACTAATCTGCTTGCTGCGACTGATCGTCTTAAAAGCGCCGGACTCTACGAGCACTTCGATGATGTAATCAGCGCTCATGAGGCTAAGCGTGGCAAGCCTTATCCGGATCCATATCTGCTTGCTGCCGACCGACTGGGCCTTACATCATCTGATTGTCTCGCGGTCGAGGACTCTCCTAACGGCTGCATGTCTGCAATCAACGCAGGGATGGATACTATCATGGTGCCGGACCTGACTGAACCAGATTCTGAACTAAAAAAGAGACTCTATGCTACAGCAAAGAGCCTCTCGGATATCATAGATCTTATTAAATAAGCTTTTGTCAATAATTTTGTTGACTTAATTACGTACAGAATTTTGTTTTTCTAATTTCTGTACGTAATTTTTTTAATGCCGCTGCTGTAACAGCCGTTAGAACAGCGGGCTGGAATATGTTCCCTCGGACACCATTCTCTTAAATGCCTCCCGAACTGCTGGGATGTCCTCCTTATAAGTCAGGCCATACCAGGTATCCTTTGACGGAAGGACTTTTACATCTACTTCATTTTTCTGAAGCAGCTCTTCGACAAAGTTCGGAAGCAGATACTCAGCCTTCATCGGGTCTCCCTCGCCACGGTTTAGTGTCTTGTCGAGGAACTCGACGAAGCCATCTGAAAGCTTGGAAACGAAATCCGGTGTAAAGCCCCACATATTCATGGAGACAAGTGAATTCACATCGACTTCTCCAAATTCACCGGAGGCCTTTCCATCTGGGAGCTTCTTTACATCATGAGTCTCCTCGATTCCCGAAAGGAAACCGTCATCTGTGGCACGGCAGATTCCGCGGGTTACTGTACCGAAGTCACTTAAGGTATTTTTCAGAAGGAAGCCTGCCATACAATAGTGGTCTCTTGAATCCTCCGGAGTATTCTTAAGGAAATCAGCCATCTGAACAAAAGCCTCTTTACCATAGTAGTCATCAGCATTTATTACTGCAAACGGCTTATCAAGAAGCGTTGATGCCGAAAGTACTGCCTTTCCTGTACCCCAGGGCTTAATGCGTCCATCTGGCAGAGTAAAGCCCTTCGGCAGAATCGTAAGGGACTGATTCACATAGTAGACACGGACATTTCGCGCAGAAGCTGCCTTCTCAACACGGTGTCCGATGATGTCCATGAAGTCCTTTTCTATCTCATCTCTAATGATAAAGATGATCTCATCGAATCCAGCTTCTATAGCATCATGTACGGAGTAGTCCATGATTATGCTCCCATCCTCACTGACAGAAGCCAACTGCTTGATGCCGCCACCAAATCGTGAACCTATGCCGGCAGCCATTATCACTAAAGAAATATCTCTCATAATACTCAAAAACAGCGGGAGACAAGTCCCGCTGTCACCTCTCTATATAATATTTATCTCTGATGCATAATCAATATGATGCAAACATGCTTTGGACTACATCAAAAACTATGCATCAATCGCCAAAAATCTCAATTCCCAGGATACGTGATTACAGAATCAATCTCGTAATTCTTAAGTCTCTCACGGCCCTTGAGACCAGCAAGCTCCATAAGGAAAATCATCTTTACGACCTTGCCGCCGAGCTTTTCTACAAGCTTTGCAGCCGCCTCTATCGTACCGCCTGTAGCAATCAGATCGTCTACAAGTACAACCTTCTGTCCTGGCTGGATAGAATCCTTATGCATCTCGATTGTAGCTGTGCCGTACTCGAGATCGTAGGTCTGCTCTACTGTCTCAGCCGGGAGCTTACCCTTTTTTCTGATAAGTACAAACGGCTTATGAAGATTATAGGCCAGAGGCGTTCCGAAAATAAAGCCTCTCGACTCTGTTCCCGCTATAACGTCGAAGTCTACTCCTTCGAGGAATCCCTGGAGCTCATCGATAGCAAGCTCGAATCCGTCCGGATCCTTAAGGACAGTCGTGATGTCACGGAACATAATGCCCTTTTCCGGGAAATCAGGAATCGTACGTACATAATCTTCTACTTTTTTCATTGTTCAAATATCTCCTATGATTTATTGGGACTTACTGCTGCTGTCCCTGCTGAACTCTTTCCTCTACTCTCTTTACCAGCTCTGGGAACTGCTGGAGGGTATTTGTCATATCATCAAATATCAGGTTCTTATTCGAGATATTTGTAGAAAGCGAATCGATGTGGTCGGATACTTCCTTATAATAAGGCTTTGACTCCTCCATAGTGGTCTGGAGTGAGTTCATATCCTCTGAGCACTTACCGATGACGCCGACCATATTTGTGTTGCCTTCCTCAATCTCACCTGCTACAGACTTGATAGAATCGACAATCTCCTCTGTCTCATTGATATGAGTCATAGAATCCCGAATAGCTGTTCTTGTATCATTGATGGAGTTCATCAGACGGTTGTTATTCTGGTTCAGCTTCTCCATGGACTCACCGATTGAAGCAACGAGGGTCTTGATATTACTTGAAAGCTCATTTACCTGATCAGCTACGACTGCGAATCCTCTACCACTCTCACCAGCTCTTGCAGCCTCAATTGAAGCGTTGAGTGCGAGGAGATTGGTCTGGTTCGCAATGCCGTTGATGGCGTTTACTTTTTCAAGGATTTCATCGAAGCTTGACTGGAACTCCCTGAATACTTCCTCTACTGTAGAGATCGTGTCGTTTACAGATGAGGATGAGGTACGGACATTATTCATATTCCTGTGGGTGTCATCTGCTGTAGCGAGCATCTTCTTGATGATCTGCTCGAAGTTCTCTGTAACAGATGTAACCTCCTTGAAGCGCTCGTTGAACTGTTCCATTGACTCAGTTACTTCGTCAGAACGCTGTTCTACCATCTGGAAAGAATCCTTTATCTCACCTAATGCGTCAGAAGTGTTCTGTTCTTCCTGCTGGAGCTTGTCCTTCTGCTCAAGAATATAATTCCCGCTGTCTATAACAGGCTGCATCTCCTTCGTGATGTCAATCTTCTCTACCTGAGCCTCAGGAGCCTGCGCTTCAATTTTCTTCTTTCTTCCGAACATATAAAATTCCCTCCAATTATTAAAACACAGCCATTACCATGGTCTGATTTATATGCTGTCTTTAATGCTGCCCACCTTTTTGGATAACACAATTCGGACTCACACAATACTATTTTATTTTTTTAATGGCTTCTTGTCAACCTGTTTTGCTTAAAAACACAGATAGAAATGCCGCGAGGGCGCTGTATTTTTCTTGTAAAAATAAACGTCTCCGCGGCTGGTTGCATAAATTTATTCGTTTGTCAGGTCAGCCCCGAAATATTTCTCTGAAAGCTGTTTTAATGTGCCGTCGTCACGCATCTCCTTTAAGGCCTTGTTGATTGCCTCCTTAAGAGTCGCATTCACCTCACCCTTCTCCATAGGGATGGCATAGGCCGTGGCTTCCTCTGCAGTAGCGGCTATCTCGAGCGGATCATCCGGGTTGTACTTCATGTAATCGCCGAATGAGGTGGACGCATTAATAGTGGCATCCACCTGCCCGTTCTTTACCATTTGAAGTGTCTCAACCAAGGTATCTACGCCCTTTACTGTAGCTCCGTACTGCTCGCCTATCTCCTGGTAGGTGGAGCCGATGGAATTCGCCGTGGTCTTGCCCTTCAGGTCATCGAAGCTCTTGATATCGGTATTTCCCTTCTTTACGATAAGTACAGTGTGGTCATAGGCATACGGATCTGAGAAGTCGTATTTTTTCTCTCTTTCTTCAGTTACATCTACTCCGTTTACTACTATGTCGTATCTGCCTGAATCCATTCCTGCGAAAAGTCCGTCCCACGGTCCCTCCTGGATATCGGCCTTGACGCCTAACTTCTTTGCGATATTCTGAGCGACCTCTACATCGTAGCCTACGAGCTTGTCGTTATCATCGTGATATGAGAACGGCTGCCAGTCGCCCTCGAGACCTACTACTATCTTTCCGGCCATCTTTATCTGCTCGAGATGGTCGCTTTCACTGCTACCCGATGCAGTGCTCGCGCTCGTAGAACCGCAGGCACAAAGAAGTACGGTCGTTGCTGCCAGAACAGCTGCAAGTAATCTCTTTTTCATTTTGTTTTTTCCTCCAATCTTAAAAACTCTCTTGTTCTATCCTTCTTGGGATGAGTAAATATATCTTCGGGGCTGCCGCTTTCGGCGACTACCCCTCCATCCATGAAGATGACCTTGTTCGAGACTTCCCTCGCGAATGACATCTCATGGGTGACTACAAGCATTGTCATACCGTCTGAGGCAAGCTTTCTCATTACCGAAAGCACCTCTCCGGTAAGCTGTGGATCCAAAGCCGATGTCGGCTCGTCAAAATAAATGATCTCCGGGTCTGTGGCCAGAGCTCTCGCTATCGCGACTCTCTGCTGCTGCCCACCCGAAAGCTGCGATGGGTACTGCTTTGTGTACTCCCCCATTCCTACGCGGGAGAGCATATCCATTGCCTTCTTTTCAGCCTCGGCCTTCGGTATTTTTCTAGCTGAGGTGAGGCCTAAGGTGACGTTATCGAGGACATTTTTATTTCTGAACAGGTTATAGTCCTGGAACACAAAGCCGGTCTTTTTCTGAATGGCAAGCATGTCCTTCTTTGATATAGTTCCCAGGTCGTAGCTCGTCCCATCGAATTCCATCGTGCCGGAATCTGCACTCTCGAGAAAATTGATACAGCGAAGAAGCGTTGTCTTTCCTGAGCCTGACGGTCCGAGGATTGAGACTACCTCGCCCTTTTCGACGTCAAAGCTTACGCCTTTCAGGACCTCGGTATCACCGAACTTTTTGCGTATATTTTTTAAACCAAGTAATGCCATTATTGCCTCCCGTATGCGCCAAGCTTTTTCTCACCGAGTCTCTGCAGCAGGGAAAGTACTGTCGAGAAAATCAGGTAGATGACCGCAACCTCAAGGTATAGTGCCATCGTCTGATACGTGCGTCCCGCGATTCGCTGCGCCTGAAAGAACATCTCTGTAACTGTGATATTCGCGGCGAGCGAGGTGTTCTTTACCATATCGATAAGCTCGTTTCCGAGTGCCGGGAATGCTGTCCTGAAGGTCTGCGGCAGGATCACGTGCCACATGATCTGCACATAGCTCATTCCCACGCATCTGCCTGCCTCAAGCTGTCCCGCCGGTACGCTCTCGAGGGCTCCTCTTAAGGTCTCGGCTGCGTAGGCTCCTTCATTTATAGAAAAAACGACAACTGCCGCCGGAAACGCATCAATATTTACACCGATTGACGGTAGTCCGAAGAAGATCACATACAGCTGGACGAGGAGTGGTGTTCCTCTGATAACCCAGATATAAAATCTGCAGATCTGCCTAAGGACCGGCACCCTTGCGAACTGAACCAAGGCCACGACTACCGCGATGACTAAGGCTATCGCAAATGAAATTACTGTAAGAGGTATTGTCATCAATAGTCCGCGGCTCAAAAGCTGCGGGAACGACTGGACTACTACCTGCCATACATCCTGCATAATTTACTCCTTTACTCTGTCCCCGTCAGATGCTTTCCTGTGAGAAAGCATCCATTACTCCTTCACCCTGTCCCAACGGCCTCCCGCCAGATGAGTCAGGAAGAGGATACCTCTGATGATGAGCTCCGTGCACATCGCTATCCATACGCCCCGCAGTCCAAGCCTGCCGGAAAGGACTGCTGCCATCGGGATTCTGACTCCCCACATGCTGATGATATTCCGGATCATCGATGAAAGCGTATCTCCTGTGCCTCTGAAGACGCCGCTAGCCACAATTGATGCTCCAAACATCGGCTCAGCGAAGGCCTCGATTCGAAGCACCTCAGTTCCCAAGTCTCTTATCACCTTGTTCGGTGTCAAAATTCCTATCATCTGCGGCGCAAAAATATACATCAGCACCCCGGCCGCCGACATCACAACGATTCCACACAGTGTGGTCAGAAAACCGAGCTTTCTCGTCAGCTCATGTCTCTTCGCTCCGTAGCACTGCCCTATAAGAGTTACCGCCGCGGACTGGATGCCGTAGCCAGGCATGTAGCAGAGGCTTTCTGCCGTGACCGCAAAAGAATTCGCTGCGATGGAAATCGCGCCGAGTGGCGCTACTATCGTAGTCGATACGACCTGCGCGCCGCCCATTATTAGCGACTCTATCGCGGACGGGATTGATATCCTAAAAGCCCGCTTTATCGTAAGCTTCACATCGCGCATCCTCTCGCCGGCGCGCGGCCTTAGGACCTTTGAAATCTTCAACACATAGATAAGTCCTGTGACTGCCGCAACAATTTCTGCCAGCGCAGTTCCTAATGCCGCGCCTCGAATTTCCATCCCGAAGCCAAAAACCGTGATGCCGTTTACTTTTCTTGTAGGAAAAATAAACACCAGATTGAAGACTACGTCGAGCGCACATTCCATAACGCCTAGGATGCTTGGAAGCTTCATATTCCCGGAGGCCTCAACTATTCCCGCCGTCGAATACATCATCTGCATCGCCGGCAGCGCCGCCGCATATATCAGGAAATACTGCGAGGCCCGCGGAGCTACTTTTGCATCGCCGCCTAGCCATACTGGTATCTTCCCTGAGAAAATCACACAGAAGGCTGAGAATACTATGCTTATGGCCAGCGCCACCAGGAGGCCTATTTTTACGACATTTCTTGCTTCCTCATCCTCTCCGGCTCCTATCCTGTGCGCTATTAGTACCGCAAAGCCCATGCAGGCTGATGTGCAGATGCCTCCGATCAGCCAGGTAGTTGATGATACCAG
>SAMEA3663178__coassemble_192_pt1 | contig 20893 bp, 9 predicted proteins | sample SAMEA3663178__metabat2_low_PE_006 | metagenome-assembled genome bin SAMEA3663178 (sample SAMEA3663178) | pig gut metagenome | biome: pig gut; feature: pig-associated habitat; material: faeces | place: Denmark | collected 2012
GGATAGTGAATGCGTAAACTTGTAAAAGAACGCTCGATGTTTTATGAGATCTGAATCCGAAAAGGCGCCTGAGGGCGTCTTTTTTAGTGGAGAAATAAATTGAAAAATCATCACCAAAGGGAGCAAAAATATGGTAAATTATCTTTCAGGGAAAAAATGAACAAATCGGGAATATTCTTCAACAAAAATCTGAATTTATGTTAAAATATTTATAAACTAAGCCGACATTAATAATAGAGTAAGTCTAACTATGTCCAAACGGCTTTTTACAGGAAAGAAACGTGGATAAAACCGCGATAGATAAAGACCACAGGAAGTGGAGGTAACACATGGAAACTAAAGGAATGTTCAAAAGAATTGCAGCATTGACTCTGGCGGCGCTCACAGTAGTGACATCTTCAGGCATTGATTATAACCTGCTTAGCGCAAACGCAGCTGAGTCTGCCACTCAGGTGACCGATGTATCAACTGAATCTACGCTTCAAACTAAGAACGCCAAAGTAAATGCATCTTCCAAAATTTCTTTTAGTACAGATGAGGACTTAAAGCAGGCTGTAGAAGATGGAAGCTATACTGTCGATGTAGAGACAAATAAGGTCAAAGTCGCTTCGATCAAGTATAATAAGACACTTCTTGAGATGGGAACTGACTTCACTGCCACTGCAAAGAGAACCAGTGCTACCACTAAAAAAATCGACGGTGTCTATAAGTATACCTACACGATAACAATCACCGGCAAGGGCAGGTTCACTGGCACCGCAAAGAAGACCGGTGTTACAATGAAATCGCAGATAAAGCCGAAGGTTACGACAAAGAAGAAGACGGTGAAGAAGGCGGATGCTAATGATGGTTATGCTACGATTGATGCAAAAACTGACCAGAAAGATGGAACATTAATTGGAAAAATAGACAAATGGTCGATCAGTGTATCGGAGGATGATGAAGGTAAATGGGTTTTAGATGATAGCTCAACAAATGTATATAAAAGAACTTATTTTACAGAAAAAAATGACTCTTCATCCGTTGACTTTGATGACCAGCTCAGCTTCGAATTGACTTATAATGGTGTGAAAACATCTATAAGCAGCAAAAATATTGATGTACACAGGACAGGAACGGAAACTGGGTATGTCAAGTTAACAACACCTACTGCATTTCAAACAATTCATCAAAGTGATACATATTATAAGGGAGTTATAATTAATTTTAACCTTAAACTATCAGTTACAGCAAATTCTTCATTTAGTTTCTATTTGATTCAGAATAGTGATACCAGCACTAAAAATAAAGTCTCATTCAATATCGGATCAGATGTTGGGAGTGCAGAAAATCCCTATTATTATACCGGTAACTCTATACAGCCAGATATACTTGTGGAAGCAGATGTAGGCGGTACAAAAATGAAATGGAGCTCAAACACTAATGTTGCAGGAATACAGAGCAGCACGATAAAATCAGAGCTCTTATCAGGACTAGATAGCGTAAGTGCAGGACCTAAGGTATTAAATGTAACCCTTCCGGATGAGCCGTTTGATGGTCAGGAGATACAAATCAGCTACGAGATCAAAAACAGTCCTATAACAGTTGGTGACCAGAAATCAATAACCTACGACGGTAAGGAAATAAAAGGAACTGATGCCGATGTGGATTATGCTGTAACAGATTCCGCTGGCAATATACTAACAAAAGGAGACAATGGTTACAAAATTACATTCGATAAAACGGTAAAGGATGCAGGCACATATACAGCAACAATTGAAGGAACTGGAGCATACTCAGGGACAGTAACAAAGGACTTTGTAGTCTCACAGAAAGAGATAAAGCAGGACGACGTTACCAGTACTAAAGATGAACTGAATAAACTCTATGTCAAAATGGACGATCAGACATGGGATGGTGAAGCTTTGAAACCAAAGCCATCTGTTGTGTCTTATGCTTTTGATGCAGATACAATAGATTCTATTGCAGATACTGATTATACGATAGATACGTATGAAAGTAATGATAAGGTTGGTACGGGAAGGGTAACACTTACATTAAAAGGAAACTATACCGGTACAATAACACAGAATTTTACAATCAATAAAGGTAACATAGCGGCAGCCGGAAATACAGTAGAAGTCTATAGAGATAAACAATGGATTAGTGCAGGCACGCTGACAGGAAAAGCTGCTTCAGGTAGTGTTGAAACACTTACTGCAGCCTCAAATGCATTTATATATTTTACACCGGTAAATACTGAAACTCCACAGATCAGGGTAAAGAATAAAAACGGTAAAGTATTGGCATCTACACAGGATGATACAAGTTCTAATTTTAATTTAGGTACTCCCAAAAGTACGGGTAAAACCTGGGGTACTGACTTTGCATCGACTTGGACGTTAAATGTAACCGGCAAGGGAGATAATTTTGATAACGGGAAATCATTTGAGTTAAAACTTACTATGCAGAAGCTGCCTCTGAGTGACTCACATATTCAAATAAGAGCAACGAATATGAACAGCAGTACACCAACGGCTGATGTATATTATGTAGCAACTGATGGTACTGAATCTAAGCTTATACAGAAGACAAAAACTAATACAAATGGCGACTATACAGTAAGTAAATCGGGAACTGGATCTGCTGGAAAGGTCTCAGCAGTTATTACAGCAGCACCGGAAAGTGAGAAATATACAGGTAGTAAAACAGCTGACGCATCCTATGGTTATGATTTGTCAAAAGCAACAATGGCTGATGGCATAAATGCAGGAGATTTGAGAATCAGTTATTATGATCCGTTCACAGGAAAAAAACTTTCGGCAGAAAATGGAAAAATTCCAACAATGCCTTATTATGGTACGGATAAAAATAAAAAAGTAATACTTCCTCATGTAATAATTGAAAAATATGATGGTAATAATAAATATACTGTGATCGGAGAAAATAACTATACAGTTTCAGATCCTGAGTTAACCAGACAAGATAACAATGGTAATGAGTATTATACACTTACTATTAACTCTGATAGTGAGAATGGAGGAGAATTATACAGTAAAATATCAGGCTTAGCAACGACATTTGTGATAGAAAGGATGAATCTGAGTGATGCTAATGTTTATAGCACTACAAATTCAGATGGAACGTTAGACATTTTACCTGATAACAATTCTCTGACCAGCTATACAGATTTTGACACAGTAAATAAAGAAGTAAAAATATATGTAAAGCCACACAACGCTGGAAAAGTCATAATTTTGGCTTCAAGTGGAGGTACTACAACATCGACACCTTATGACCAAACAGATAAAGATTTGGAAACAGCAAAACAAAAGGCTTATGCATATTGGACTGCACCTGATCCGTGGAGTGACATCACAGATAATTACGATGGAATACTACTTACAACAGCAGCATATGAAGGAACAACGCCTAGTCTTTCAGAAACAGGCTTTACAATCAAACAGCAGGAATTGAAGGACAAGACTGTTATTGCTCATGGTACTGGTCACTATACTGGTGCTTATACTATACATCTGGATATGGTTGATATAGGAAAGAGTTCAGATATAGAAGTAAGTCCAGTCCCGCAAACTGATGCATATGATTGGACGGGTTACCCGATTTTTCCTATTGTTGGACTGTATCAAAAATCTACAGGAGAGGTAATTTCAAAAGAAAACTTCTATATTATTTATGAAAATGACACCACTCATATGAGATATGTGCTGTCACAAGATAAAGATGGAACAATAACAAGTAAATTTGTTGGTGGTGCTAACGATACTGATGGTAAATATTTAGATTCAAATGCAGATAGCTCTAAGATTGCATCAACAATAGGAAAAGATGCTAAACAGACTGATCCTATTAGCACACAGAATGGAACAACGATAAATTATGCCAAAAACTTTATCGATGAGGGCACTTATACTATTTACATTCAAATGAAAGATGGTGCAGTCAGCCATATTTCAACAAGTGGTCAAAGCGACAAGGTAAATACTACAAAGCTGTACGGAAAAACCAATGGAACAACAAAAGTAAAAACTTATACCATAAAAAAGAAGGATATAAGCTCAAGAATTACAGCAAAATTTTCGCCTACAACAGTTGACTTTGCAGGAAAAGATAATGCAACTGATTATTTACCGCAACTAACATCTAGTAGTAAAAATAAAGGACCAAAGTTGTCAGTTACAGATAACCAGAATAGCAAAAAAACAATGGTTGCTAAGTCTGAAAATAGTACAAGTTATGATTATGAGCTCAACTATGCTGAAGATGATGAGTATTTTAAGTATCCTGGTTTGAAAACTGTAACAATAACAGGTAATGGAGAATATTCAGGCGAGACAACGGCTAGCTATACACTAAAAGGAGACTTGTCAAAACTTAATGATGAAAATTACTTCGAGGTAACCGGCCTTGATGGATTTACAAAGAATGCTGGCTCAACAACACGTGAAATCGTTTATACAGATGCGACTGGCGGATTTAAGACTGCCAATGGAAATTCATTTTCATTAGATAATATCCGCATAACAGTAGCTGGAACCACGCATGAGCTTGGTAGCGATGAGATAACTATCAGCCCTACAGAAATAAATACTGAGGGTAATTATGATATTGTAATCTCGCCTGCTTCTGGAAGTGCATACAAAGGCAGCTATACAATAAAGATAACCGTAAAGGAAAGCCGATCGGGACTTGTTTGGAATAATAACAACTCTGATACGATAGAGCTTCCATATAAGAGCAATGGTTATACTTTAGGTGATGATGAACTTGCATTAAAGAGCACTTTTTCAGAAAAAACAGTTACTCTCAATAGAATTGATTCAAATGGCAGTGTAGGCGATAGTGTAACAATCACACCAAATGACCCTAGAGGTACAGATACAGGTTCAGTAAGACCACAATTTACAGAACCTGGCACATACAATATAACAATTTCTGGACCTCCTCAGGCGAACCAAAGCTCAACATTAGTACTTGTCATCAAGTATGATTTATCACAGGTAAAGGTGGATTTCGGGATTAGCCAGCCATATTATTATAGTGGTAAGGATCCTTTTGATCCTGACTTTGAAAATAAGGTAAAAGTTACAGTACCTGGTAAAGACGACCCATTAATATACGGCAAGGATTATACTATATCCAGAGATAAGGTAAATGGAGGCTATACTGACGCTGGCACATATAAAGTAACTATTGGACCAGCAACAAATGGAAAATTTTTCAGTACTGAGCCATCATTCTCATATGAAATAGTTTCAGTTTCAGAAAGTGATAAATTGACAGTGCCAAACTTGACCAAGAGTCTTACATTAACTTATGATGGCACAGAAAAGACTATTCCAGAGAGTGCTCTAACAGGAAAGGTTATTTATGATGGAACAACTACTCCTCTGGTCTATGGTACAGACTATGACATTACCTATCCGGATGGAAATATTAATGCAGGAGAAAACCTTAGGTATACTGTAGTTGGAAAAGGAAATTATAGCGGACTGGTTAAATCTGGATACTTTGCGATAAAACCTTTTGATTTATCTAATGCAACAGATGTTACACCAACCGAACAACAGTATTTTGCCGGAGATAATATTGAGGTACTGCCAAAGAGTCTTAAAATAACAATATCTGGCTCTTCAGCTAGTCCTCTTACAATAACTGCCGACAGTGATTACGATATAACGTCTATATCTAATACAACGAAGGTTTCGGGATCTGCAAAAGCCAAGGCAAATATTTCTGGAAAAGGTAATTACACTGGAAATAAGGAAATAGAATATGTAATAGACGAACTGAGCATGGCAGATGCTGAAATCACCGTGACCAGCAGTCTTCCTTATACAGGGAATTACTATAGTGATCCAAGCTTGTATGTAAAAGCATCAATACCAGGTGTTGGAAGGGAATTGGTATATGGCACTGATTTCACTATTGAGCTTACAAGAACAGCTGATGGAGATAATAAAACAGTAAATCAGCCAATTTCACCGGTTACAAAGCTTATAGATGCAGGCGATTATAGTGTAGTTCTCATAGGAAAAGACACAAACCAGTTAGTAAAGAATGGTTCGAGATCATCTGCGCAAACTCTGCACATAGAACCGATGGATATTACAAACCAGGAGTCACAGTACCGTGTAGAAAACCAGGAGTGGGATGGTACTGTAAAGACACCTGATGTGTACAGAGGGACAACAAAGGTTGACAGTACATGGCTGACATATAGTGGTAACCGAACCAAAGCCTGCGGAAGTTTGGCAGAGATGCGCCTGATAGATTCTGCATATAGTGAAGCAGACCTTCCTACTGTAACTGTTACAGGACATGGAAATTATAAGGGAAGTGTTTCGCTGCATTTTAAGATTGGACATCCATTTAGTGAGGCAGTGGTATCAGTAAATGGAGACAGGATCACATACGATGGAGATTCACACAAGAATCTGTCGTTTACTATCACAAGTCCAAACAGCAGCATAGAAATTAGTAAGGTTAAGTATACTGTTACATATCCTGATGATATGACAAATGCTGGTGACAAGAAAATCGCTCTTAAAGCAACTGACGGTGCCTTTTACGGAACAAAGACAGTCACAGCAACTATTTATCCTGTTTCAGGAAGTGCCTGGACAGCTGAATTCGCAAAGTTGACGATGGATTCAACTGGACAGTATGTGACACAGTATGAGGGCGCTGCAATTACTCCGGAGGTTAAAGCGTATGCAATAAAAGCAGGAGGAACAAAGACTGAAATACCAGAAGCGTCACTTGATATTAAATATTCAAATAATACGGCAGCTGGCACAGCTTCTGTAACTGTTAAATCACAGAATTACGAAGGCACCAAGACCCTCTACTTCAAGATCCTTGGTGTAGATATCTCAGGCGACGATGTATACGCTGCATTTACCGATGGTATCACGAGAAGACAGTACACGGGCAGTGCGCTGACTCCGGCAGTAACGGTTACTTTTGCAGGAAGTCTTGGTACTGTTACGCTGAGAAAAGATGTGGATTTCTCGCTGACCTATGAGAACAACACAAAGGCCGGAGCAGCAGATGTCAAAATTACCGGAATAGGAAATTACAGCGGTACTAAGACCTTGGATTTCGATATTTTTGCGAACCTGAATGATAAGACATCTGTATTTACGATACCGAAGCAGATGTACACCGGGGAAGCTATCACCGAGCTGACTGGTGCCACGCTAAAGGCTGGCGGCAACGACCTGAAGCTTGGAACTGATTATACGCTTAGCATCACTTCGACTGATTCGTTCAGGACGAAGGGAACGGCTATTTTTACAGCGCAGGGCAAGTACTACGAGGGTACGAGGACTGTACAGTTTGAAATCGGAAACGATGCATCGATGTATAACATCCTCGGAGTGTCAGCCACCTATGTCTATGACAGAAGCGCTCACAAGCCGGTTCCGGTAGTTACTGATAAGCAGGGCACTGTCTACTCTGTAGACTCTGTGACCTATGCCAGCACTTCAGACGGTGATACATGCATCAACGCAGGAAATGTAAAGATGCAGATCGTGATCACGAGCCATGGCCAGAGCGTCACGATTCCGTATAACTATATAATCGAGCCGAAGAATATCAATACTGCCTCGATCACTCCAATCGCAGATGTCGATTATAACGGTAAGGCTCATACGCCGACTATCCGTATCACCGATGGTACGAATCTGCTGACTGGTTCGCCGACATCTTGGGATGGAACAGCTGATTTTGTCTATACATATTATAATAATGTACAGCCTGGTACTGCTACGGTTTCTATTCAGGGTATAAATAACTATACTGGTGTGGCTAACGTTTATTTTGCCATAAATGTTAAGGCTGCGCCTCAGATGATCGTTACGGCTATGCCAAGCGGACGTCTTAAGGTTACCTGGAAGAAGGTCAGCGGAGTAAGCGGATACCGTATCTTCTACTCATCTGCAAACGGAACTCAGAAGCAGACAACTCTTTCAAGCAGCAAGAAGTCGACTTACATCACTGGTCTGACCCGCGGAGTTGTCTATACAGTCGGTCTCCAGAGTTTCATTACAGCGAATGGCCAAAACGGATACAGCACAGCTTCTGTTCAGCAGATTGCAACTTCGACTTCAAAGCCGAAGATTACTTCTGCGAAGAGCACCGGCAAGGGTAAGATTAAGATCACCTGGAAGAAGGTTTCTAACGCTACTGCCTATATGGTTTACCGCAAGACAGCTGGTTCGAGTAAGTGGGTTCGTGTTAAGACTACGAAGAGTACTTCATTTACAAATACCGGTCTCAAGAGCGGAAAGAAGTATACCTATAAGGTTATTTCCTACAAGCAGTCAGGTGTGAAGAGAAGTTTCAGCAAATATTCAACTGGTAAGACTGTAAAAGCCAGGTAATAAAAAACAGTTCAGGAGAAGGGCTCCTATCAAAGGGAGTCCTTCTTTTGCTGTCAGAAAAAAGACAAATATTCCTTTTTGACGTAAAAGCGTTTCCGTGCTAATATACTCTCTATGAGAAAAAATGAAATCGACGAGGCTATGAGGCCATATATAGAAAAAGAAAAGAAAAAGAGAGCTGCGGAGAAAAAGGCGCTTCAGTCTGCTCAGAATAAAGAGGAAACTTCGGATTCAAAGTCTACAGGAAGTTTGGAGTCATCCGAGGACAGGAAATCTGAGGCTTCTATAGATTCAGAACCTGAGACTCCGGAAAGTAAAGAGACAGCGGATTCAGAGGCTGATAAGAATGGCAGTGATGATGAAAAAGACGGTATCGTTGAGGTAAACGGAGTCAGAAAGTTCAAGCTTGGCGACTATTACTTTGACAGCTTTCATGAGTACAGGGACGGTCAGAATGACCTGAAAAAAATTAAGCTAATCGAGGACAAAATAGACCTGACCAACCCTCAGATGGTGCTGCGTCTCTACAATACTATCCGTGACGGTCAGATTAATTTTAAGACTAAAATCGGTGAGGACTATTTTTCCCATATAGGTGATATGGTGGCCGACAAGTCTGTCGGCCTGTTAAAGGATAAAGAGGTCGTTGATACCGCTGAGAAAAAGGTCCGTCCGCAGCGATATCTGGGAATGATCGTTATTACTGCGGCTGTCGTTCTTTTTTCGTATTTCGGATTTAATGAGCTCGACAACTATCTGAACACAAGAAAACTAAAGAATCTGCAGGCACAGACATCGACACAATCTACTGACAGTGCCGGAAGAGCATCTGATCAACAGTCAGCTGAGCTGAAGGGCAAGAATCCGTTCAAGCGGACAAAGACAGTTAAAGAAAGCGATTTAACTGTTCTTAAGGATTATAAGGAGCTTAAGGCTGAGAATCCGAACCTTATCGGATGGCTGAAAATCGACGGAACCGACGTGAACTACCCGGTTATGCAGTCCAAGGACAACTCTTACTATCTGACTCATTCGTTTGATGGCAAAAACAGTACAGCTGGTGCTCTTTTCATGGATTACCGCTCTGATGCTGTAAATCCTACGACGAATACCATAATTTATGGTCACAATATGAACAACGGCTCGATGTTCGGCGGTCTGAAGAAGTTCTTAAGTGAGAAATATTTTAACGAGCACACGACGATAAAGTTTGACACGATCTACGAGCATCGCGAATATGAGCTCGTGGCCGTCTGTCTGGCAAAGGTGCAGAAGTCAACGGATAACACCTTCCGTTATTATAACTTTATCCAGGCTAAAAATGAGAATGAATGGAATGCCTTTACAGAAAGTGTAGGAGCTATGGTCGTAAACGGTGGCATGAGCGTAAAGGCCGGCGATGAACTCCTTACCCTCTCCACCTGTAACAGCTACATCGAAGATGGGCGTTTATTTTTACTGGCTAAGAGGGTATAAAGTAAAAATATGCACTTTTTCTCTGAATTGAAAGGTGTTTCTACTTGTAAAAAAAGGTAAAGGGTAGTAAAATAATAAAAGTAAAATTACGTAAAGTTTTACAATCAGGTAGGGATAATGAAACAAAGAACTATGACAGGGTGGATTCTGATCACTCTCGCTCTGGTATTGGGCGTGTGGATTTTTACTTCACACAGTTCACAGGCTGACCAGACTACGAGCGCAGGATTTGTCCTGAATGATTCAGGCACAAGACTTATATCATATCAGGGTTCGGGCGGTTCAGTTACAGTTCCGAGCGGTGTTACGACTATTGATTCCGGTGTCTTTGCAAATAACAGATCTATTACGAATGTCAGTCTGCCAAACTCTGTGACTACACTTGGCAGCAGAGTATTTTCGGGTGCGACTAATCTGCGCAGCGTTACTCTTGGAAGAGTTACGAGCATTCCGGCTGATACGTTTCAGAACTGTATGAGTCTGACGCAGGTTTCCATTCCATCTACGGTTACTAGTATTGGAAGTCAGGCGTTTTATGGATGTGCAGCTTTGGGTTCTATTTCAGTACCTTCAGGAGTTTCAAGTATTTCGACCGACGCTTTTGGTGAGTGCAATAACCTGACTTCTATCTCAGCATCGAACAGCTTTTACTCTTCGTATGATGGTTGCCTGTATAATTCCTCAGGCTCGAGGCTGATCCTTGTACCACCTGGAAAGTCTTCGATTTCATTCTCAGGAAATCTCAGAACGATAGGCGCCAAGTCATTCTCTTATAACAGGAATATCCGAACAGTTACTCTGCCAAATTCAGCTGATTCAATAGAGGCTGGAGCATTTACGAACTCAGCAGTAAATTCCATCACGATTCCGAAGAGTGTCGTAAGTATTGGTTCACAGGGCAGCTGGAAGCCTGGTGAGCTGTATGGATATCAGAAGAGTGCTGCATCGAAATTCGCATCTGCGAATGGAATCACATTTATCGCACTTGATCCTGGAAGTGGAAGTACTTCGAGTTCAGATACCGGAAGTTCTACGACTAGTGGTATAACGAATAACGATGATCCGGATTCGCCGGACGATGACGACGATAACTCGAATAATGATGATCCGGATGAACCGGATAATAATAACTCGAATTCAAACAGCTCAAAGAATAATAACAGTAGTTCAAAGAATGGTGGTAATTCCTCGAACAGCTCGAAGAATGGTGGCTCGTCCGCATCAGGTGTAGCCAGCAGAGGTTCCAATGGCTCAGGCGGCAGTTCTACTGCCGGTGGCGCAGGTCGCAGCTACAACGGTAAGGACGCAACTCCTAAGACAGCCGATACGAACATTGACCCACGCTACGCTATGTGCGGTGTGCTTCTTCTCCTCGGAATCTTCATCATGGTTTCCGGAAACAAGAGGAAGCTTACGATAGTAAATAAAAAGAGTAAAGAATAAAATAAATCTCCCCAGGGCGGGGAGATTTTTTTATGCTATAAATCATAGCAATTTGAAATGGATATTTCCTGAATAGACATAATGTATAGTTGAGAGCTGAAGTCTATCATTTGTATATCTCAAGGGAAATCGTGCTGTCGCTTAAGACAAGCCCGCTGGTTGTGAAGGCCGGCTTTGCTTTTAGGTTAGTGGAGAGCTTGGAGAACTCAATCGTACGTACAGTGCCAGCGTTATCATCTGTGGCGGTTGAAGCATTTACAGACTCATCAGAGTTTGTCAGTGTGTCAAGTATTGTATCTGACGATGCCTTGGAACCATCATCATGAACACGAGTGAGCTCTACAGCGTTATCTGAACGTGAGACCTTTGAAATCAAAAGCCCATCCTTTTGATATGTCTTAATAGTCGACATTTTTTCATTCGCAAAGCTAACGATAGTCAGAGAATTCATAAGTCCTGAAGTGTAGTGCGATGAATCAACAGTGCCGTATACCAGGTCTTCGTCTATAAAGCAGAGAGCTTTGAGTCGGCTGCCGCTCTTAGCGGTGATATCGTAAACCTTGTCGGAGCTCAGATCGCGGATCTTTATTACAGAGCCAGGCTGAGAAGATTTAGTCCATGCGATGTAGCGCATGTCTTCTGAAACACAATACTGGCCATCCTGAAGGTTTTTAAGAATCACATCGGTTTTCCTGGTCACAAGGTCGATACCGATAAGGTTATGATTTAACAGGCAGTAGAAACGGCCTCCCGAGGTTCTGTAGAGGAGTTCTGAGAAGTTCTTCTGCAGGTATGACACAGGATTACTGCTGTTTATGAAACCCTCTTCAGTTGCAACATTTAAAGAACTGTCGTAGTGATAGATATCGATTCCACTCCTGCCCTCGTGGCTGCCACAGTTCATATATCCATAGACTACGAAATCCATAGATCCGGAAGCATCAATATTCAGGATGCGGATATCATGGTCGGTAAACAGGCATCTTAGATCATCAGAATCCTTGAAAAATGAGAAGACTGAAGTTACCTTGTTCTGATTTACATTGTACTCGTATAGAGCACCAGCCTGAACGAAAGCGGCAACAGAACCTGACTCGTTTGCAAACATCTGAGGAGCATTGGCAGAAGCGCCGATAGTAAGTGCTCCATCCTTTACAGAAAAGGTTGCAGATTTAGGAATTATATCAAGGGTTCTGTCAAATGAGAGCAGGTACATACGCGGTGAACCATAGCGGACCCGGTATTTTTCAACAGCCAGATAACAGCTGTCATCGTGGCTTAATACATACCTGAGCTCTATCGAGGCGACATCGTCTGTAAGGTCAGTTACAGAAATGATAGGTTCTGATTCAACCTTATGCGAAAAGCTCTGCATTCCGAGGTCATTTACCGTAGAATTAATAGTTACATGGGAAACATCACCAGAAGAGGCATCGGCAGTCGGTTCTAAATATTTCCCAAGGGAATTGTAATCATCAGAAAGACTCTTATCATGAAAATCAGAAGCGAACTTCATCAGCTCCTTTAGATGAGAGTCTGCAAAAATCATTATCTGGCTGTAGTAGCGGATCTTTCTGCCACCAGAAGTCAGGTTTAAGATCAGTGAATATTTATGTCCCGGGTCTAACAAATTGGTTAATTCAGTGTCAAAGGTTACTGTATCACCGCTGCTCTTTGAAGAATTCAAAGAGTTGGTAGAGATAGTACGTGAAGTATCTGCTGAGTGAATCTCATAGGAAGCATTACCTATCTGATTACCATATGTATTTACAGTGATTGTCAGCTTCCTGTCAGTATCGAGCGGAATCAGATTGTCAGTCATCTCTGTGTCATCCATCTTTGCAATATATCCATGGAGCAAAAGCTGCTTTGTCCCAAAGCTTTCGACAGAGACAGTAGGGAGAGTCGGGGAACTCATCGTGGAGACATTAGGGGAGGTCTTCCTGTTCAGTATGATATAGAAAAATAAAAGAGAAATGAAGAATACGATAACCAGCAGGATAATCCTGTGTTTCGTTGATTTCTTCATACCTGTAGTACGAAAATTAAGAGCCATAGTTATTACCTGTTAAATAAAATATGCAAAAACAAGTCTTAGGGTATACGCGCAGACTATAGTGCAGAGGCCTGCGACTGCAACGCCGGATAATTTTTCACGGAGGAAAAACCTCGCTACGATAACTGTGATCACGATCCAGAGACTGTAGAAAAATGAAAGCCACAGGTCATAGGAGCACAGTGCTTTTGCTCTCGAGAGGGCAAGTGGCGCATAGTAGAACGCAATTCCTGTAAAAATCGCGAAGAGTACATGGTAAGCGGTTATTTTTTTCAGGTCCTTATGCTTGATAAAAAATGAAAGTATAAGGGCGACAAGGACTACCACAAACATCGAGGCTGTCTGCTGTAGCTCACCGAGCGGATTTTTCTTCAGGTAGAGCTCATTTGCTGCCAGGATCGCAGGACCCAAAAGTGCAAAAAGCCACCAGCTGCCGTGTTTGTGCTTGATGCCGAATCCCATCATGAAAATGCCGATGGTCAGGATCACATAGAACACCATAGTGGTAATTGCGGGCATTTTTCTAAGAAAAATAGTACGTACCAAGAATACAAACACCGGTATCAGAAGATAGAACGGCGCTGTGGAGCTGACCTCAGTGATCTGAAATGCCATAAACAGGCAGATGAAACCGAGAGCCATCAGAGCACCGGATATGGCTATGTCAATTATACTCCCCTGTGAAAAATGGCGCGCACTCTTGAAAAAGCCATTGAAAGAGAGCGTTGTAAAAGAGAGTACAAGTATTGTGATACCAGAAATCAGCACAGTCTGAGGTGCTGAGAGTCCAGCGAGAGATACTTTTGCAAAAACAGCTGTAAGTCCTGCTAAAAGTACCGCTATTATAAATAATCCGAGCCATCCGGATACTAATACTGCTGCCATTTATCAAATTCCTTTCACTTGAAACCTTAGCCAACCTATTATATAATAATAAATCGCTATAATCAAACTGTTTTGTTTGGAGGAAAGACTTTGAAGCGCACCTGGAAAAGCTTTAGTGATTTTTTTGAAAAATACGCGCTGATCTTACATATCCCGCTTGCAATGCTTCTCGTGCTTGTAAACGAGTCATTAAGCCGGCACTCTCTGATCGAAGGATTCGGATTTATCACGAACCATACCGGAGCATTTCTTTACAACTCATTCATCATCTATGTGATACTACTTCTGGTATTCCTATCGCCGAGACGGCTTTTTATGCGGATCGTGATGATGGCGATAGTAATACTCTTCGGAATCATCAACTGTATCATCTTGAATAACCGAGTGACTCCGTTTGGATTTACAGACCTGGCGATGATAGGTGACCTGCTCACGATGCAGAACACCAAGTATTTCACGGCGCAGCAGGCAGGTATTTCGCTGATCGCGATTCTGATATTTGTCTTCCTTATGGTAATGCTTCACATGCACAGCAAAAAGAAGACAGTACAGACTAAGCTCTGGGTAAGAATCTTAGTCTGTGCCATTGGTTTTGCCAGTCTGTTTCCGGTTACGAAGGCCTGCCAGGCAGCAGGAGTCGTGCAGACGTATTTCGGTAATCTCGCGCAGGGCTACCTCGATAACGGCTATGCCTACGGATTCGCGATGTCGGTTGTCGGACGAGGCATGAATGAGCCTTCAGGTTATTCGGAAAAGGCAGTTGACGATATCATAAAGGATACTGAAAAGGGCGATTCGACTCTTGGCTCTGTAAAGCCAAATATTATTGTAGTTCTCTTAGAGTCGTGCTTTGATATAGATGAGTACCCGGCGCTTTCATATAATGAAGACCCGATACCTTATTTCCACGAATTAGAGAAAAAATACTCGACCGGTCATCTGACGGTTCCTGTAGTCGGTGCCGGTACCTGTAATACCGAGTTTGAGATTCTTACAGGCATGAGCTGCAAGTTCTTTGGTCCTGGTGAGTATCCGCAGAAGACAGTCCTTAAAAAGCGTGACTGCGAGAGTACAGCTGATGTGATAAAGAAGCTCGGCTATGGCACTCACGTAGTCCACAACAACGGCGGTAATTTTTACAGTCGTGCAAATGCCTTCTCTCAGATGGGCTTTGATACATTTACATCTAAGGAACTCCTCGATATAACTGACTACACACCGCTTAATACCTGGCCTACAGACGATATCCTCGTAGGTGCTACAAAGGATGCTCTTGATTCAACCAACACGCCGGATTTCTGCTACACTATTACGGTTGGAACTCATGGTGACTATCCTACAGAGAAGGTCATCGAGAATCCAAAGATCAAGGTAAAAGTAAAAGGAGTAGACCAGGGCAGGCAGAACCAGTGGGAATACTACTGCAACATGCTTAACAATATGGACCGCTTCCTGAAGGAATACACCGATATGCTCGAGAAGCGCGGTGAGCCGACGCTTCTTATCTGCTTCGGTGATCATCTGCCGACGATGGGCCTTCAGAACAGCGATGTAAAGCAGAAAGATATCTATCAGACGAAATACATCACTTGGAACAACTTCGGTATGAAAAAGCAGGATCAGGATCTGACAGCCTATCAGCTCGTATCCGAGTATTTTGACAGACTTGGTATACACGGCGGTACAATGGTGGATTACAACCAGACCATGACCGAGAGAGGTGTAAGCGGCAAGTCTCAGAAGTATTTAAAGAACCTTCAGATGCTCCAGTACGACCTGCTCTATGGTGACAGATATGCCTACCATGGTGTGGACATGTATCCGGCCTCAGACCTCGTAATGGGTATCAACCCTGTAGTAATCGACAATGTCTACTATTATGACAACAGGCTGCATATATACGGCGAGAACTTCACACCGTGGTCAAAGGTATTTGTAAACGGTGAAAAAGTAAACACTACCTATGAAAGCGGTCAGGTACTTTCAATCAGTGCAAAGGATGTGACCGATGGTTCATATCTGGTCGTAAACCAGATGGGCTCGAACAATACGATTTTCAGAAGCTCGAACGAATATGAATTGAAACTTCCAAATACTGATGAGTAAAAAATAACCCTTCCACACGAAAGGGCGTTTATTTTTTAAAAAAGATATTAATACTCGCCTTTTCTGTACCTGGTAACCAGATTGTCGATTCTCTCGTATGGATCGAGGAGACTCGAGATAGAGCAGTCATGGTTTAAGGTATCAATGATATAAGCGATGTATTTGCTCATGTCACAGCTGATATAGTAATCTCTTGAGAGGAGCTCTGGTGTCTGATATACAAGGTTTGTGGTAACAACCTTATAGATAAGCCCTTCCTCTACTGCTTTATCAAAGGATGCAAGACCATTTGTGAAGAGACCGAAGGTAGAAACACAGAAGATTCTGTTGGCCTTTCTCTTCTTCAGCTGTCTGGCAACGTCGATCATTGACTCACCTGATGAGATCATATCGTCTACGATGATGACGTCTTTGCCCTCTACTGATGATCCGAGGAACTCGTGGGCTACGATCGGGTTTCTGCCGTCTACGATCTTTGAGTAGTCACGTCTCTTGTAGAACATACCCATATCGACGCCTAAGACTGTAGCCATATATACGGCACGTCCGGTTCCGCCCTCATCAGGGCTGATGATCATCAGATGATCGTTATCAATCTTTAAATCCTTAACGTTCTTGCAGATTCCCTTTATAAACTGGTATGCAGGCTGTACCGACTCAAAACCATGAAGAGGGATTGCGTTCTGGACTCTAGGATCATGTGCATCGAAGGTGATGATATTCTCAACACCCATCGATACGAGCTCCTGTAAGGCCATAGCGCAGTCAAGTGACTCACGGGCTGTACGGCGGTGCTGTCTGCTCTCATAGAGGAACGGCATAATGACATTTATACGTTTTGCCTTACCACCCACAGCGGCGATGACACGCTTCAGATCACTGTAGTGATCATCCGGCGACATGTGATTGGTCTGACCGCAGAGTGAGTAAGTCAGGCTATAGTTAGTGACATCTACCATGATGTAGAGATCTAATCCTCTGACAGATTCATTTATCTGGCATTTAGCTTCGCCGCTTCCGAAACGTGGAGTAGAAGCTGAGATCATGTATGAATCACTTGTGTAGCTGGCCTTCTCTACGAAATCGAGATGATCAGATTTACGGTTCTTACGCCATTTAACCAGGTAGTCGTCTACCTTGGTTCCTAAAGTCTCACAGCTCTTCAGTGAAATGATACCGAGAGGTGCTACTGGTTTGCGTGTAGCCAGTGTGTCGTCATTGCGTGGCATTTTGTTCCTCCATTATTTATTGGCAGGTTTCATGTCTTTGAGTTTGTTCTCGATCCTGCCATCGAAACCAAACAGGTGAAAGAAATTATACTTCTCAACAAGGCGGGAATATACTCTCTGGGAGTAGATTTCTGAGACCTCGTTCAAAGTCAGGTTAGTAGAGATGATCGTGGACTTGGAGTTCAGCAGGCGGTCATTGATCAGATAGAAAAATGAGGACGTCGTGAAGGTGTTGGAAACCTCTGTACCCAGGTCATCTATTATAAGAAGGTCAGCCGTAAAAAGGCTCTTGTAAGCATAGTCATCGGTATTTTTCTTCTCTCCGAAGGTGTAATCCGAACAGACGTTAAAGAGGCGGACAGCTGAGATGTAAATCACAGTGTGGTCAGTATTTATAAGTGAACCTGCTATGCAGCTCGATAGGAAGGTCTTTCCCGAGCCTGAAGTACCATAGAAAAACAGGTTATGGAATGAGTTGTCGAATGTTTCAACAAAACGCTTACTCTGCTCCAATGCCTGCTGTGCATTCTCTCGCGAACTCATGCCTGAAGAATCCCTTTCTGAGGAATATCCAGACAGATCAAAGTCTTCGAAATAATCTGTAAGAAGGCGTTTCATGATGGGTTCGTCACGATATATAAGGTCTGTCGCGTGCTTTTTTAAGCAGTGACATGGAATATCGTTGTATTCGCCTACATAGCCTGTGTCCTTACAGTCAGGGCACTGGTATGGCGGCTCGAGATAGTCTTCCGGGTAGCCGTTATTACGGAGAATCTTCTTTTCTTCTTCAATAAAGCGGGCAGTAAGCTCCTTATAATCCACATGAACATCACGTCTGCGGGCGTCATTTATGAATGCATCCTCGAGTTTTGAGAACTCAGGAATCCTCTCACGGATTTCATCACGACGGGAACGGATCAGTTCATCACGCTCCTGCTGTGCCTCGCGGTAGATCTGCATTATCTGGTTGTACTGTGTGTTCGTCAGTTTCATGCTTAAATAGAGTTATTCTTAAGGAGCATAGACTCCATAGCAGGGTCGTAGCTGTTCTTCTCTGAGTATGAGTTAAAGCTGTTCTTCCTCTGTGGCTGGTTATTCTTACCAGCTGGAGAGAATCTGGCCTTCGTGATTTTTGAGTGGTTTGTATCATCCGCTTCTACCTGAGATAAATCGGTGAATCCCTTCTCGTGCCAGGCATTCAGGATAGTGTCGGCATAGCTGAAATTCGGCTGAGAGATATTCGCCATAGTTCTGCTGCAGGCTTCAGACACCATTTCCTTTGAAAAATGCCATTCGTTGAACCATTTATCAACGAATTCAAGCTGAGCAGGTACAAGATTTCCAGAGATGCCAAATGCAGTCTTTACAGTGAGTGTATTCTCGCTGTGCTGCTTTTTTTCGTCCTTAGCGGCTGTTACTGAATTTATGCCGTTATTGTGCCAACTGATCGCGATAGAATTCATGTAACTCATGATATTCGAGCGGCTCTGGCACTTGCCAGCGGCAAGTGTACTTGTCATAAGATAATCAATCAGATCCATACTCATGCCTAGATCTATATGCCAGTACAGTATAGTATCTACTGCCTTGTTATTCAAGGCGGTGCCGAGATAGCGCTGTGCAATAAAGAGTATCTGTCTGATCTCAGGGTCGTTTTCTAAATCTTCACTGTTAAAGCTCTTCTTATTATCAGATGGAAGAGGGGTGTTATCAGTATCAGTATCAGTACCAGACTTCTTCTCCTCTGTGACTCTCTGAACAGGGGACGCCTTTTTTGCTTCAGCAGTGTCGGAAATTCCACTAGAAGCAGCTGATGAAACAGTCTCTTTATTAGTGTCAGAAGAAGAGTCGGCTGCAAAAGAAAAACTCATCTGGCCGTCACCATCCTCTGTCATCTGAGCAGAAAGCGGTCTCATGCAGATATCGCAGAGTTCTCCATCCTCATCGTAGTCGAGGGTCAGAATGCCGGCCGCAGAGAGAGCGTCGATAGAGGTGCGCACGTTACGCGCAGAAAGTCCCAGACAGTCAGCGGTCGAAGCAATCGAAAAATCAGCTTCAGGGTCATTAATGCATCGTAAAAGGCGCAGATATACCTTTACATCGTCGCCGTTAAGACCTTTCATATAATTATCTATGAAGTTATTTGACACACAGGTAACTGAGGCCGATGCCTCTGCGTGGAGATTTATTGAAGCCATCTGCAAATCCTTTCGTTAAACTGCGGTAATTATATCACATTCAATTTCTTTAAAAAAGTGTCGCAGATTCAACAATATCAGTGTATAACGCATGTGGATAATGTGGATAACCTAGTGTAAATCTCTTAGTTAGGGCATTAAAAATCCACATCCTTTTGTGACTGTTTTTCTACAAAAAGATGTGGATAAAGTGGATAACTATTTTTTAAGCAGGTCATCGCCTATTTTATAGACGTCTCCCGCACCCATAGTTATCAACAAATCACCGTCGATAACATTTTTTGATAAAAATTTTTCAATCTCGTCAAAGGTTGCAAAACACTCGCAAGGTGTGCCAAGCTCACGAATTTTGTTACAGAGGTCAATGGAGTGCACTCCATATATATCCTTCTCTCTGGCAGGGAAAATCTGTGCTAAGACTACCTGATCTGCAACTGAAAGGGCGTTTGCAAAATCGCCAAGGAAAGCTTTGGTTCTGGTATAAGTGTGAGGCTGGAATACGACTATAAGTCTCTTGTGAGGGTATTTCAATGCTGCATCAAGCGAGGCATGAACTTCTGTAGGATGGTGGGCATAATCATCAACTATCGTAGCACCGTGATATTTGCCCTTTACTTCGAAACGCCTCTTTGCACCGCCGAATTTCTTAAGGCCGGCTTTGATCTGATCCATGGTAAAACCAAGCTCTCTTGCTACAGCTATAGCAGCTAAAGCGTTTCCGACATTGTGTCTTCCAGGTACGGACAGAACGACTTCGCCTAAATCCTCGCCGTATCCGAATGCCTTGAATCTGGCCTCTCCGGTCTCGTCGTAGGTGATATCCTCTGCGTGATAGTCTGCACCCTCGTTAAAGCCTACGGTAATGACCTTTGCTTTGATGCCGTCTACTATCTCTTTATAATTCGGGATTTCGTCGTTTATTATTACAGCTCCGTCAGCCTTTGTATCTGCTGCAAACTGGTGGAAACTCTTCCTTATATCTGCTAAGTCCTTGAAGAAGTCAAGGTGCTCAGCCTCAACGTTTAAAATAACGCTATACTTCGCATAGAGCTGAAGGAAGCTGTTGGTATACTCGCAGGCCTCGGTTACGAAGAAGTCCGAATGTCCCAC
>SAMEA3663178__coassemble_197_pt1 | contig 20354 bp, 17 predicted proteins | sample SAMEA3663178__metabat2_low_PE_006 | metagenome-assembled genome bin SAMEA3663178 (sample SAMEA3663178) | pig gut metagenome | biome: pig gut; feature: pig-associated habitat; material: faeces | place: Denmark | collected 2012
GTGATTCAAAGCCGCTTCAGTTCGTGCTCGTTTCAGACCTGATGGTGACCGTATATGACAAGCAGGACGATTTCGAGAGGTCCCGTTCCATCATTCATACGACTGAGAGAAAAATAAACGCCTATGGCGACGACTACACTAAGGCCCTTTTCTACTATGAGAAGAGCGGATTCTACGATGACATTCTGAACGGAGATTATCATCCAACAACCCCTTCTCATAAAAAATACCAACGTTCAATGGTAGAAGCTGCGGCTCAAGGAATCGAACACGCCAGAAAAGCTTCAATTGACAACGGTTTTCTGCTATGCTTTCTCCTCTTCGAGAGGAGTGCTTTTATCATCAGATATTATCAGCCGGGGATTGCCGGAAGCGAGCTGCCTGTCTCTAATAAAAAATTCATCAATGACTTAGAGACTGTTCAGTCTGATATAGATGAGGCTGATGAGATTATAAGCCTGCTGCCTGACGAAAATCACATTCTCCGATGCAATTCAGGACTTCTGCACGCCTGGTTTTTTACAGTGATGCAGCCTGACTGGGAGAGGGCATCGTTTTATATCACAAGGCTCATGTCGATGATCTCGAATATCCCTCAGATGGTTATGGACGATATCGATGAAATAATCGTGCCATGCGCTGATATCGCCCTCACCTGGGAAAGAGCTGACATCAGTGAAGTGATTCTGAAGGTCGGGATCAATCTCTGCGACCAGTTCTCTGACACCCCTTTCATGCAGAAAAAAGAAGAGCTGCTTGATCATCTGAGAGACTGTGAAGCTCTTTCCTGATCCACATAAAAAATGAGTTTCTTCGTCATCAAAGAAACTTAGAAACTCCTTCATGAAACAAACGAATAGCCAGCTGTTCAATTAACCTAACAAAAATTTATTTTTTGTTGTTTCTACAACATAAAAGCATCTGGTTTCCGTGTATGATATAATCAGTTCACAGGAAAGGAGAACTCAAATGTCTAAGAAAATTGACCTGAATAAAACAGTATTCGAACTCACAAAACAGTATCCTGAGCTGATTGATATAATGGCTAAGCTTGGTTTCACCGAGATCACAAAGAAGCCGGTTTTAAACTCCGTTGGAAAGATTATGACAATACCTAAGGGCGCGAAGATGAAGAACATCTCAATGATGGATGTGGTATCAACCCTTATGGCAAATGGCTTTGAGCTAGAAGGAAAAATGCCTGAGATAAATATCCCTGATGCTGCACCCGCAGCCGCTGATACTAAGCCTGCAAAATCCGACAATAATGAGGAGGGCCGCACAGAGCTTCTGAAATCATACCTCCGCCGCCTTGGAGATGGAGAGGATTTAGAGAGCGTCCGTGCCGATTTCGTCAAGGAATTCAGTGACGTGGATGCCTCAGAAATCATGAAGGCTGAGCAGGAGCTGATGCAGGAGGGCACTCCTCTTTCAGAGGTTCAGCGTCTCTGCGATATCCACTCCGCGCTTTTCCACGGCGCTACCCGCGAGGAGCAGATAGCAAATGCCGAGAAGGCTGTCGAGGAGTCAATTCAGCAGAAGAAAATTCAGGAGGAGCTGGCAAAGAGAGCTTCTTTTCCTAAGAAAGATTACTCAAATAAAAAGGAAAAGGCCGCAGCTCTTGAGGAGATTTCTGGTCATCCACTCCAGACACTTACCGAGGAAAACAACGCGCTCTCTAATCTTCTTCAAAAATTCAAGGAGTCCCGCGATGAATCCCTGATCTCTCAGATCCGCGAGGTCACTATCCACTACGCAAAGAAGGGCGACCTCCTCTATCCACTTCTTAAGGTCAGATATGACATCTCTGGTCCGTCTGATGTTATGTGGACTGTAGATGACGAGATCCGTGATGAGCTTGGCGCTCTTGTAAAAATAAACGACCATGACCAATCCTGGAACGAGCGTCTTGATGCTGTCCTTAAGCGTGCTGAAGAGATGATATACAAGGAGCAGAATATCCTCTTCCCTATCTGCGCAGTAAATTTCACAGATGAGGAATGGCAGAGCATATATCAGGATTCCAAGGATTATGCAGACTGCTTAGGTGTAAGCAGAAAGACCTGGGATGAAGCTGAGAATGCTACAAAACCAGCCAAAGCCTCTTACGACGGAGAGATAGTCCTTCCTGGCGGTCACTTTACTGTAGAACAGCTTACAGCACTCCTTAACACTATTCCACTTGAGATTACCTTCGTAGACGCTGAGAATATCAATCGTTTCTTCAACGACGGTCCGAAGGTCTTCAAGCGTCCTGGAATGGCAATCGACAGAGAGGTCTTCTCCTGCCACCCTCCAAAAATCGAGCCGATGGTACGTCAGATTATAGATGATTTCCGCAACGGAAGACGTGATGAGGTTCCAGTCTGGATGAAGAAGAATGGCAGAACCATGCTGGTCAGATATATGGCAGTCCGCGATACAAAGGGAAATTATCTCGGAACCGCTGAGTTCGTCCAGGATATGGAGTTTGCAAAAGAGTATTTTAAAAAAGAAAACAACTAATTGATTTTCACCTAAAAAACGGCTTTACGGGAAAATCCGGTAAAGCCGTTTTTTTCTATGGATTAATTTGTTTTACTACTCTTCGTGGTATGCTTCAAACCTGTTTTTACCATGCTCCTTACTGTTATAGAGAGCCTGATCCGCAAGTCTGACTACTTCCTCTGGATCATCTGAATCGTTCGGATATGAGGCGTAGCCCACACTTATTGAAACCACATCAGTTGTAGTTACACCAGTCTTGTATTCGATTTCGGTGTCCATCAACTTCTTCAACGAATCCTGAATCTGATCAGGAGTTGTGTTCTTCAGCAGAATTAAAAATTCGTCACCGCCGTATCTGCCTATGATCTCATCGCCCGTAAATGTCTCAGATAATGCAGCACTTAAGGCCTTCAGTGCATTATCACCAGTCCCATGACCATAGCAGTCGTTTATTATTTTAAAATTATCGATGTCGAGCATAATGGCTACGAATGGCTTATCTGCATTTTTGCTGAAATACTCAGCTGACTTCTCATCGAGTCCCAGGCGATTCAGGATACCGGTGAGGAAATCAATGGTTGCAGCTTTAACAAGAGCTTCCTGACGATCACGGTTGATCATCAGCATATAGGAAAGCCAGGCAATCAGGATGACTATAGCAAAGCCAAGCAGATTGATTATCAGAAAATCACTTGAGTGAAACCATCCACCCTTAAGCTCTATCGAAAGCTTCCATTTACTTGCACCACTGTTAAAGGTATAGGTGACAGGGTCACTAAGCTTTCCACTCCGGGCCACAGTCAGATATTTATTTTTCTTAATAGACTCTGTCTTTTCAAGGATAAATCTGACTAACCACACCATTTGGCGCCAACTGAATGCTGTTTACAAAATCGAGCTTGTAGTACAGTCTTTTTGCCGTCGTATCGAAAAAGTCTGTATTTCCATTTGAAGCAACCAGACAGAATTCCAAAACTCTAGTAACCTGTTCTGCACTGTCCATAGTCTTTGAAACGTTTTCACTGTAGATTTTCGCATCCATTTCTGCCATCTGCTTCTGCATAGCAATGTTCTGTTTACGATAATACGCAAGAAAAAAGGACAAAACCGCCAGTCCAACACCTATCAGAAGACATAGCTCTATTATATGCTTCTTTTTCTTTGACATACTTTTCTCCAGACTGTAAGAGATCTTTTTTTTACAAAAACTTCTCACAGCAGAATCAGAGATTCAGTTCATCATAAAATGATGTAAGGAGCTCAGCTGACTTATGAAGAGCCTCCTCTTCCTTCGGGTCCAGCTTTATCTCCACGACCTCCTTTGAACCTGTTTTATCGATAATCGTCGGAACTGAAAGCCATGCGTCCTTAATCCCGTATTCTCCGGAAAGACCAACAGTTACAGGATAGATGTGGTTTTCATTGAAAAGGATTGATTTACAGATGGCAGCAGAAGATGCAGCAATTCCATAGCAGGTATTGCCTTTCCTGTTAAAAATATCCCATCCTGCCTTGATCGTCTGCTTCTGCAGATCCTCTGGTGTCACATTCTTAGTTCTGTCAGGATTATCATGCATGACATTCTCAACCGGCTTGCCGCCGATAACAGCTGAATGCCAGGAGACAATCTCACTGTCACCATGCTCGCCGCAGACGTAAGCAGAAACACTCTTAGAATCGAGGTCGTACATTTTTGCAAGCTCACAGCAGAGACGGGCAGAGTCGAGATTTGTACCCGAACCGATTACCTGATTCTTTGGAAGGCCGGAAAGCTTGTAGACCATATATGTCATGATATCTACAGGGTTTGAGACGATAAGAAAAATACCGTCGAATCCACTTCCCATAACAGAGCCTACGATGCTCTTTATGATCTTGATACCAGGTGCAAGCATATCGAGTCGACTTGACGAATCCTTTGGCATAGGTGCTGAAGCTGTGATGATTACGATATCAGCATCCTTACAGTCACTGTAATCTCCCGGATGAACTTTGATATTTCTATTCATGAAATAAATCGAATGAGCCATGTCAAGAGCCTCGGCATAGGCCTTATCCTTATTCACATCGATAAGGACAACCTCTTCGGCAAGTCCCTGATTGATTATCGTATAAGCAGTTGTGCTTCCTACATTTCCACATCCTACAATTACAACTTTTGAGTCTTTAAATGCCATATTATCACCTCCGAAATATGGAATAAATTCCAATTGTATTATACATCATCTGCAGAGGGATTTGCAGAAAAAATAAAAGGATTCTAATAAAAAAATCAGATGCTAGAAAATACAGCAGGTAAGGACTATAATGATGACGGACATCTAAAACAGTCATAAAGGAAGTGTTCTTATGAAATCAAAGGAGAACAATATGGTCTGGCTTATTTTTGCAATCGGCTCAGCTGTTTTTGCAGCACTCACATCTATTCTGGCGAAGGTAGGTATCGAGGGCGTTGACTCAAACCTCGCGACCGCGATCAGGACCTGTGTGGTTGTATTACTGGCCTGGGGCATGGTATTTATTACACACGCGCAGGGCGGCATAACAAGCATCGGCACTAAGAGCTGGGTTTTCCTTATCCTCTCAGGTCTTGCTACAGGCGCATCATGGCTCTGCTACTACCGTGCTCTCCAGCTTGGAGAGGCATCGAAGGTCGTTCCAGTCGATAAAATGAGCACTGTCATCACCTTGATACTTGCGTTTATTTTTCTGCATGAGACATTTACATTCAAATCGGTTATCGGCATGATCCTGCTTACCGCGGGAACTCTTGTGATGGTACTTTAAAAACGATTTGTTTTGTGATATCAAAGTAGGATGCAGGAACAGCCTTCCTGTATCCTTTTTTTGTGGAGGTAATTATGTCGCTTATAAATATTTCCAACCTGACTTTTGGGTATGTCCTTGAATACAAGCCTACTCTCCTCTTCGTCGAGCATGATATAGCATTCTGCGAGCACATAGCGACGAAGACGGTTGAATTATCTGCGTCTTGAAAACAGTTGCCGTGATTCCATTCAAGTGCATCTTTTTCCCAAAAAATATTGCAATTTAGGAGAAAAATTATATTTTCCTCCTATTTTTTTATAAATATCATTCCCCGGTCCATTGCGAAATTATATCGTCACGGATCGGAGCATAGTGCTCACTCATCAGGCCAAAATCTTTCTCTTTATAATTCCAGATTGCTCCGCCGATACCGTTTTCCTTAAAGACCTTGAAAACATCTTTAAACCATCGAAGTGTATCCTCTACAGGTGCTCTGTCGATCACTCCGAATTCGCCGCAATACAGGCCAACCCCTGCCTTTCCTGCGGCTCTGACTGCGTCTTGAATCATTTCACTGATAAATTCCTTACCCATGATTTCTGACTTTGCTTCAATTACAGGCTCACCCTGCTCGCCTAATACCTTGGATTGAATCTGGTAATAGGACATGGCTTCCGGATAATAAATATCTTTTTCCTGATCCATGTTCGCTACCCATGGTGCCTTCTGATGTGTGAAAAGCAGCGGTTCATAGAAATGGAAAGTGAAAATGATATTATCATCATGAGGAATGTCAAGAAGTTTCAGAGTCTTCGCACTGTTCCACTGAATGCCGCCGTAAATTATCGGTGTGTCAGCTGCCACTTCACGGATCGCCGTCACTGTTTTATTTATCAGTGAATTCCAGGCAGCAGCATTGTCCTTTTCCACAACCTCATTTAAAAGTTCAAATGCCACATTTTCATATGAACTGAATGTGCCAGCGATATTTTTCCACAGCCTGATAAATCTCCTCTGAAGTGTGTCATCAGAAAACAGATTGTTTTTCTGTTCGTCACCCGCATCATTAAAATCATATCCATATGCCTTGTGCAGATCCAGAATCGCTCCGAGATTATATTTGTCACACCAGTCCAGCAGCTTTATCACATAGCCATATCCCGCTTTTTTCCTGTTCCCATCCTCATCCTCAAGAACTTCATAATCTATCGGTATGCGAATGTGGTCGCAACCCCAACCGGCTATTTTTTTAATATCACTCTCGCAGATGAAAGATTCATAATGCCCGATAGTGTGAATGCACTGAGATAAATATCCTCCCAGATTAACGCCGCTTTTAAGTTTCATCGCTTCTCCTTTCAAAGACTACCGCTTTTTTCTTTGTAACTATTTTTTATCATAAAAATTCGGCAGAATATATCGTTTTTATTTCTTTTTTGTCAAAATGGTGATATGATAACAGGGTCAAAAGTCCTGCACTGACCGCTTGCGGTCAAAGTGCCAGGACTTAATGACCCGCCCCACAGCTCCAGAAAAGCTGATATAACAGTAATAAAAGAAAATGAGGTGCGATATGAATATAAAAAAAGAGCTTGCCTACAGGGCATTTATTGAGAGAGAAAATAATATTCTGCGTGCTCCTTATAATCCGGAGCTCGAATTCTACTCCACCATTAAATCTGGAAATGTGACAAAGATCCGCGAACTATGTCAGGAGAGACTGCTCGATAAGCCTGGTCTTGGTACCTTATCCGAAGATCCTCTACAGAATATAAAATATCATTTTGTAATCACTACTGCCATTGTTGCGAGGTATTGCATTGAAGGTGGAATGGAAATATCGACAGCATATGGTCTGAGCGATTTTTATATACAGAAAGCTGACCAGTGCCAGACTCCGGAAGATGTGTCAGACCTGCACCCGGTTATGTGTGAGGATTACACGACAAGAATGCGTAATCTCAGGAGGAAAAAAATTTGTTCAAAACCGGTTGTCGACTGTATCGATTATATCTACGAACATTTACACACCAGAATCACCGTTAAAGACCTGGCGGACCATGTGAATCTGAATCCTTCCTATCTGTCTCGTCTTTTCAAAAAAGAAACCGGAACAGCTATAGGTGAATATATACAAATCAAAAAAATAGAAACTGCCCAGAATATGCTAGTATATTCCGATTATACGCTTTCACAAATTGCCTCTATTCTGGCTTTCCCGAGTCAGAGCTACTTCACGGCAGTTTTTCACAAAAAAACAGGTATGACACCTGCAAAGTATCGGGTCCTCTATTTCAGAAGCACTGAGATTGAAAAGGGAACATAAGGGACGGTTCTGTCTGTTCCTTTTCATTTTTCATAGAAAGGAACAAAGAGGAACAAAGAGAACCGTCCCCGGTGTTCCTATGGTTTTACTGCTTTCATCCTAAGCCTTACATAGTCAGCATACCATATTTATATTCTAGCACCAGCTCTATTGTCTTTCCATATGCCATCTGTAACCGACCTCCCGTCCTTATATCGCATTCATCAGACTGAGAAGATTCTGATAAGAATCCACTTGTCCGTAAACCACATCGTCTGTTGAAATCTCGTTAAACAGCTTCTTGGCACATTTTATTTTTGCCTGTTCGATAGGACGCAGATCCATGCTGTCCATCGAGCCCTTTGTCTCTGCCACAAAGTAAATGTGTTTCACAGTTCCCTTCTGAAAGGCAATCGCCCAGTCAGGAGCATAATTCCCTACCGGAGTAGGTATCTGGAAGCCGCGAGGAAGCTTCGCATAGACGACTACCTTATCATCAAGATCCATGTCCTCGGCAAACTTCCGCTCGATAGATTTCTCTGCCGTTCCGTCGGCAAAGACGTAGTCCTGCACATTCTTCTTAGCCAGGTATGCCTTGGAGAAGTCCTTGTTCTTCTCTGCCGTAAAAATCTCCGAGTCGTATGTGCCATCCGTCTTGTTGTATGTGATGTCGTCAACAATCATGGTAGCCTTTTCTTCATTGATTAGCCGCGACACCTTGGAAATGAACTCCTCAGGATTGTTAACATACATAGCAAACTTAAGCGGTGAGATACCTTTCAGAATTGCCGCGACTGTCCTTCTGGTAAGGTGCGTTCCCGCACCAATCTTCCCGATCAGATCATACTTCACTTGGCTGGTTTCGCCACGATCGAGATTGTAAGTGTGGCTCTTCTCAGCAACAAACCCGTTGCCAGATTTTACTGTGTCAGCAGACCAGTCTTCACCCTGCGTGCCTTTAGTAACAGTGTACTGGAGCTTCGCGACAAAGAGCTTCTCATCAATATGCTGAATTGACTTCTGAATCAGCTCCTCACTGTCAAAATGCACTGTGTAACTCCACTTGTGGTTGATGTAATTCCAGAGCGTCTGGAACTCCTTCTTGTAGAAATTATCATTCAGCGCATTCTCCTGAATCTTGGTCGCATTGCCGTCATCGATCATGCCGTCAAGCGCATGCTCATCGAAGATACCCTGCACGAGTGCGTGAACACCATCAGCAATGTCTTTCACCTTATCCGGCAGCGGAGCCAGCGTCTTGTTCTCAGTGTCGACACGATACTTGTCCGTCACATGACCATCTTCGTCAATGTAATCATTCTTCGCGAGATAGAAGTAAATCGTATGTGCCTGATCACTGGTGACGGTAATTACATCATCACCGATCTTAAGCCGCTTGCCCTGGAAATACTCCGGTGTGGCCTTAGTCGGGCGCTCATACAGATCATCCTTGATTTCCTTCTGCAGCGAAGAGACAAAGTCTTTATAGCCATCACTGGCGATAACCGTCAGCTTGTTTACCTGCTGCACCTCTGAGCCCAGCACATGGGAATCCTGGCGGTCGCCTGACTGATTAACACAAATACGAAGCCCACGGCCTACTTCCTGTCGCTTGTTCGTTATGGAATCGCCGCCATGTTTCAAGGTACAGATCTGAAACACATTTGGATTATCCCATCCTTCTCGCAGAGCAGAGTGAGAGAAAATAAACCGCACCGGATTATCCAGCGACAGCAGCTTCTCCTTGTCCTTCAGAATCAGCTCATATGCAGACTCATCATCACTGATATCTGTTCCACGTTTTAAGGTGCTGTCTACCTTGTGTCCTTTTTTATCAATGCTGAAATAACCAGCGTGAGTAGCATGTACATCAATGCTGCGGAGATACTGCTCATAAGGCGTATTGAACAGCGTAAGGTAATCGTTCAGGACATCCGTGTACTCCTCTTCAAACATCTCGCCGTATTCTGAATTGACCTCGTTGCCATCCGCATCATATTTCCTGTAATTTTCTACCTTATCAATGAAGAAAAGAGAAAGCACCTTGATACCACGGTTATAGAGTTCCTTTTCCTTCTCAAAATGGGAACGGATTGTTTCACGAATCTGCACCCGGCGAATATCCTTCTCACTGACATCTCCCAATACTTCACCCGTGTGAATTTCCACGCCATTTGTAAATGTCACTACACCCCTGATCGGGTCAATATCGTTGATGTGGTAACCCTGATATTGCTCCATCCCCTTCGAGAGAGCATAAAGGTCGTCATCTACACCTACAATTCGTGTCTCCCGGTTAATGGACTTGTCATAACTGATTTCAAATTCCAGGCGAGCCATCGGCGGCTTCTTTGGTGAAATAACGATATCCTCAAGGAACAGATATCCATCTGTCCCACGAAGGTTCTTGATATCGAAGCCCTTGACTTCAATTTTCTTAACCAGCTTCATCCGGTATGCATCCAGCGCATCCAGAACATAAACCAGGTCATGATGTTCTTTATGTGTTGCGGAATAGTTCAGAGTAAAAAGCGGATTGAATTCCTTCAAAGCCCTCTGAGTCTTTTCGCCGCCCATTTTCTGTGGCTCATCCATGATAATGATTGGGCGATTGGCTGCGATAACGTCCATTGGCACGCGAGAGCCAAAGTCATCACGAGGCGAAAAGATAATTCTTGCCGTTTTATCGCCGCCACGTCCCTCTTTGTTTTTATCCGCATTGAAGGAAGTGTTGAATGCCTGCGTGTTGATGATCATCACTGACAGGTCCGCAGATGAACTGAAATTGTCAATATCAGTCAGGTTCTTAGAATTATAGACAAAGAATCTTGCCTTCTTCCCGTACTGCTCCATGAAATGATCCTGCATCATCTCGAAACTCTTCTGAACACCTTCACGGATAGCAATTGAAGGGACGACAACTATGAACTTGCTCCAGCCATATTGCTTGTTCAGCTCGAACATTGTCTTGATGTAAACATAGGTCTTTCCGGTTCCTGTTTCCATTTCCACATCAAGAGAGCATGCTCCCATATGCTTTGCCAAAGATGAGGATTCTTTGATGTTGTTATCGTTCTGAACGTCCTGAATGTTTTTTAGAATCTGGTACTGATCCAAAGCGACCGGTGCATTGGCAAATCCCATGTACAGTTCTTCGTCAGACAGATTGTAATTAAAAAGATCACGTTCTATTTCCTGCGTTCCGGTATCCCGGCGATAGCTTATCTTATCCTGATACGGCTGACCGGCGAATACCCTGACTACACTATTAACCGCATCCGTCTGATAGCCCTGTATGGTAAATTTAAATTTCATTTCTGCCATATATTCATCCTTCTTCTCTCAATCAGATTTGGCACGCAGCGTACCAAATCCAACTTTCAAACACTTGCTGTGAAGGCTTAAAAATAGATTGCGCATTCCTGAAATGCACAATGTTCATATTGCATCATTCATCCTTGTTGTTTTCCGAATCATTATGTGCCAGTTTAAAAAACGCTTTCTGGCTCTCAATCTCCGCACGCAGTTCCTCATCTGTAGGAAGATAAAGCTTGTATTTTGATGCAAAGAGCTGCTCATTGCCATGCATTACAGAATATTTTGCAATGTCTTCATCCGTGTCAGTGCAGAGAACGATTCCTAGCGTTGGATTATCATCCGGCCTTTTCTTCAATTCGTCATACATCTGGATATACATATCCATCTGACCAACGTCCTGATATGTAATCTTTTTCGTCTTCAGGTCAATCAGCACAAAACATTTCAGGATATAGTTGTAAAAGACAAGATCAATATAATAATCTTCCTTTTCTGTGTGAATATGCTGCTGCCTGGCGACAAAGGCATATCCCTTTCCCATTTCCATCAGGAATTTTTGCAGGTTGTCAATAATACTCTGCTCCAGATCAGACTCCAGATATGATGTATCTTCATGCATCCCAAGAAATTCAGCAACAACCGGATTCTTGATGAATTCCAGTTTGTCCTGATATGAAGATGTCAGCATCTGCATTTCCTGTTTCACTGCTTCAGGCTGCTGCGTCTTCAGCATCCGATAATAATACTGAGAAGATACATTCCTCTGTAGAGTCCGTACACTCCAGCCTTCCTGATACGCTTCATTTTCATACCAATCTCTAGCCTGACGATCTTTGACCTGCAGAAGAACGACATAATGTGACCAAGAAAGCAACCTTTCAGATTTTCCAGACACTGTCTGGAAAATCTCTGGGAATTCCCGATAAAAGGAATAGAAGCTGTAGAGATTACTTTTTGTGAAACCGCGCCCATATCTCTTCGTAAGGCTTTTTGCGAGAGATTTAATCACCTCCAGACCATATTCAGCCCGACCGCTCTGGGAAAGTTCCTCTTCTGCGATACGTCTTCCAATCAGCCAATTACGCTGCACCAGAAGTACATTGACAGATTGATACGCACGCTTCCTGGCAGCATCGACAATTTCTTCCGTATCTTTTACCACATCACCGGTTCTGTGATATTCAATCAGATTCGTATCAGCCATATCACAGCACCTTCCTTACTGTCTGCGGACTGTAGGTATCGAAAATCTGCTCAAAGTTTGCCGCAACACTGTCACTTGCCATGGAGCTGTCACGGAACACAGCATAGAAAGGATGCCGCTTGGCAATAGCAGTAACAACCTCATCAGTAACATCATTATCAAAGCATGCAATCAGATATCCATCGGCGACGGAGAAGACTTTCTTCCCGGCAATTTCTGTCTGCTCAACCTTCGATGAGAGCAGAACTCCAAGGTCAAGCATCACCTGGATCAGAAGATCCTCCGGCGTACGGTCCTCCTTGATGTTATCCGTGAGCTGATCCAGATTCATCTGGCCGATATCAGCCGGGCGATAATAGACGTCCTTCATGTTGGAAGAATCCACCTTGAAGCAACGGAAACCGTAGTCTATGTCTGCGCCGGTTTCTTCTTTAATCTTCTTGCCAGCACGGCGAATACGTTCTTCACCGATGTCGCAAATAGTTTTATACCCGGCTTCATATGCGTCCGTTTCCTGTGGTATTTCTTCTGGCAATTGAACTAAAATATATTTTCGATTGTACTTATCTTCACTATTTAGTTGCATCATAGCATGAGCTGTTGTTGCTGATCCCGAAAAAAAATCCATCACAATAGAGTTTTTTGCAGATCCAATTTGAACTATTTTTTTGATCAACCGTACTGGCTTTGGGTAATCAAAATATGCATGACCATCAAACAATGCTTTGACTTCCTGAGTAGCTTCCTGTGAATGTCCTACTTCGGAATTTGGCCACCAAGTCCATACATTTTTTCCATTCCGCTCTGAAAGATAGGTTTTTCTTCTTGGTATCCCTCTCCCATCCTTCCCAAACCATATTCTCCCTTCATTACACTGCTTTTTAAATTCGGACTCAACGTTTTTCCAACATCTTCCCTCTGGCGGTGTATACTTTGCACCTCCAGGAGTAACTATCTCATACATTTGATTGGGACGATAACCTTGAGCTGTAAAATCACTAGAAGCCCAAGGTCCACGTGGATCATTATCTGGATTAGAATAATTGTTTGCATCTTTTTCCGTTAGCCTGACTTTATTTATTGCACTACTAATTTTTGATGAATCTTTTGTATATGTAATGATATAATCGTGCGCCGTGCTAACAAGTTTTCTCATATCTGGAGATGTACGTCTTTGCCAAACAAATTGACCAATAAAATTACTCGATCCAAATATTTCATTACAAATCTTTTTTAAATTTTCTTGTTCATGATCATCAACTGAAATAAAAATAACACCATCAACTGATAATAGATCTTTCGCCAATTTTAATCTCGGGTATAGCATATTCAACCAATCCGTATGAAACCGACCGTTGCTCTCGTTGTTGGTTTTCATATCAAACAGGAGGTTTTCATTTTCATCACGCTGCCCACTCATCTTGGAAAATTCATCTGCAGAAACACTGCTGTCATCATCGTAAACAAAAGCATCCGACCCCGTATTATAAGGTGGATCAATGTATATCATCTTCACTTTCCCCAGATACGTTTCCTGCAGAAGTTTCAGCGCATCCAGATTATCGCCTTCGATATAGATATTCTCAGAATCCGTTCCGCCGGGGGTTCCGTCTCTTCCGACAGACTTTTCCTGCTCAAAGCGCAGTGTCTTTTCGATTGGGGCATTTGCCAGCACGACAGACTTCCTCTTATCCGGCCATGTGAACTGATAGCGTTCCTGACCGTCGTCCACCACCTGCGCATTGATTTCCTGCATCAGGACATCCTTGTCGATGGCGCGGACTACATTGCCATCGTCGTCGATGGTTTCGGTTACAGCATCCGGAAAGAGAGCGGCCAGCTTTTTGTAGTTCTCTTCTGCCAGATCCGGGGTATGCATCTTAAGCTTTTCCATTTGTGATTTCCTCCAGTCGTTTTTTATATGCCTGCAGCTTTGAATAGAGTTCAAACCGCTTCTTAGGCTGCTGTTCCTTCCATGCAGCGGCTTCTGTTTTCTTTATCAGCTTGTTCAGCCTGTCGATCTCGTCCTGGTCTTTCAGCTGTTCATCTATCGTCCGATCCTGCCTTTGTAACACAGCTTCTGATGAAATAGCAATCTGTCTTACGAGGTCATCCCATATCTCATCGAGCGTGTTCCCGGCAAGTGTCAGAGACAGATTGTTTTCCTTCATCCATTTTGTCCGATACAGCTTGCTGTGATAAACTGCCAGCTGCCGCTCGTCATCATACACAAGCATGAAGATGAGCTTATGCGGATTCTGCCGGGCGATTGCCTCGACGACCTTGCCATCGAAATCCTGCTTCTTAAGGATTATCGACAGAAGCAGGATTTCATTTATCTCTGAGTCCTTCGCGAGATTCAGGTTTCCTTTTGTCAGGCTGTTTTCCACTGTAATACGGTCGACATCTGATACAAACTTCTGCTTAAGAGCGGCGGTCAGAGGAAGACGTTTATAAAAGGCTTCCTTAGGCAATCGTCGTCGCACTATGGTACTTGCTGGGAAATCGATTATTTACATCACCACCATAAAACAGATCAGTTCAAAATCCTCAAGTCCTGAAAATCCGCTGGACTGAAACGTTGTCTCACTAGCAGAGAAGAAGCTGGAAATGTCCTCCTCGTCTTTTGCATCGATAATCGAACCGATAGCATCTTCGAGAAGCTTGGAGACCTTGCTCATGTTCCGACCATCCTTAGTTTCCTTATTGAATACCCTGCACAGTTCCTTATCCGGTTCAGCCTTGCCTCTGGCTATATGCCGCATCTCATCAAGCGTGTCCTTCGGCTGCAGATGGTTGGTAATGATCTCCCCGTCTATTCCTACATAAACCATATAAAACGGATGCAGTCGGTTCTGGTTCTTGATATTGATCTTCGTATTCACATTCTTCAGGACAAAGATCACGCCGGGCTTTTCTCCATGCGCGACCGCGTGGATTCCAAACGGCATATGGTCAATGCCCTTATGCTCTTTCATGTAGGCAAGAAGATCCATTCGGAAATCATTGAGCCCCATATCCGTAATGGAAATGCCGGAATTCATTTCTTCCAGATCAACAACTTCCTCCTGCAGTTTCTTTAGCTGCGCTTTCCGATATTCCAGATCACCCTTTTCATCCTGGTTGATCAGGTCATCATCGCCGGTCGAAGTCATGACGGAGATGCGCATTCTGGTTTCGACCCTGGCTTTCAGGTTGATGTACTCGTCCAGCGTCAGATCTGGCCAGAAGTTCACCAGCTGGATCACTTTATTTTTACTGCCGATACGGTCAATTCTGCCAAATCGCTGAATGATCCGGACTGGATTCCAATGAATGTCGTAATTGATGCAGTAGTCGCAGTCCTGCAGGTTTTGTCCTTCAGAAATACAGTCCGTCCCGATCAGAATATCGATGTTATTATTTGTGTCCTTCGGATAAAGGATATCCCTGTCTTTCGACATCGGAGAAAAGCAGGAAAGCACATGGTTCATTTCTGCCTTAAAATTTGGGATCGTCGTCCGGCCTTCCACGCTGCCTGTAACAAGAGCAGTATTGAGTCCCAGCTGCTTTGCCTTCGGTGCAATATTCTCATACAGATATTCTGCTGTATCAGCAAACGCCGTGAAAATCAGGACTTTCCTGTTGCCCGGATTGATCGGATTTTCTTCCTTCTTCCGAATCACTTCAATCAGCTGATTCAGCTTGTAATCGTATTCCGGCGTGATATCCTCCACCATACTGATCAGGATGGAAAGCGTATCCAGGTCTTCGTCCATATCCCGTTTCCAGGAGATGTAGTCCATATCGCGGAGGTCAATCTGCACCTTCTTTCCTACGGAAAAGAAGTCCGTGTTCTGATCATCGTCGTCAAAGTCTGTTGCGGCTCCAGACAGATCTGACATCTCATCCAGATTACCTGTTCCATTCTGCATAAAATTGCTGATGATCTGATCCGTATCATATAGATACTGATACACCCGTTTCACAGTCAGAAGGAAGGAATGAACGGAGCTTTCCATCCGCTTCAGTAGGTTGATACTCATCAGGCGCTGGATACCTGTCTCACGTCCCTTTCGGAAGTTTTCTGTCTGCCGTTATTTAACGCTATTCCGATGTTCTGCAGTAAATCCTGATATTCTGCATTATCTGATACAGGCTGACTGATGTTTTTACCCGCCATACTCAGTTCTCCTTCAGTTTTTTAAAGACAACAGAATTATCCCTTCTCCAGCTGTAGATCTTATACAAAACCGCTTCAGGTTCTTACGACTGTGTATCTGATAATTCCGGTATCATATCAAAGAACGACATCTGGTGATATTCCTCAGAAAGATCCAGCCCCCGCTTCTTCATCAGCTTATAGCTTTTCTTATAAGCCGAAGTAAATTTGACGTTTAAGATCATTCAGGCTTCAAGAGCTTTCTTAAGATCTTCCATGCTGGTGTATCCCGGCACGTCAGGGTCACGGGAAATGCGCTTTGCCTCATCGGCAGCACTGAGCAATTCTTTAGAGTACTGCGGAACCTCAACCTTGAAAGGAAGTCCGCCTCTCAAAATGCACTGTCTTAAGAAAATATTAACAGCGCCGGACATGTCCAGGCCGAGTTCATTAAAGAGTTCGTTCGCCTGCTTTTTGACACCGGAATCAATACGGATCTGCGTTTGAACTGTAGGCATATAAATCATCTCCTTTCAGCTCAAATTATAATTCGTTTGGTTTACGTTGTCAATCATAATGACAATTTTGCGTAAGATGCGCTGGGAGCTGCTGAAATTCTTGGTATTGATAGTAGTAAAAAAATGATTGCAAAAGCTGTAGCTGATAAATCTGATGACAAAATCAAGTATGAAGTTTGCAGTGTTGAAGAATACATTTATCCTGAGAATACTTATGACCTAGTTATTTCTAACCTGGTACTACACTATATTGAAAATTTAGCCAATATTTATCAAAAGGTATATTGCACATTAACGCAGATATTGAATCCTCTTATAAAATGTGGTTTTCAAATTGAGGCTATTGAGGAAGCAATGCCTCCGGCAGATATGATGGATATGCCTGTTGGCTTCTGCCGGTCTCATTGATAAAATGCCTGTGAAATGTTATTATATCTTCAGCTTTTACTTATTGAATGAAGCCAGATAAGCGGCTATATCTGAACATTGGAGGCTTTATGAAAATGCGCAGGCTGCCTGTAGGAATGCAGGATTTTGAAAATATAAGAAGTAATGATTATTTATATGTGGATAAAACGGAGTACGTCTGGAAGCTGGCGAACAGCAGCAAAAGCTTCTTCCTCTCTCGTCCAAGGCGTTTTGGCAAGAGCCTCTTTACATCTACCCTTGAATGCTATTTCAGCGGGAAGAAGGATCTTTTCAAAGGTCTCTACATATATGATAAGGAAAATGAAAATGGCGATGAGGCATGGATCGAATACCCTATCATCACATTTTATCTGTCAGGTGGGGAATACCAGGCGGAAAATGGACTGAGTGATATACTTGATGATGCAGTACAGGAATGCATACATAAGTATGACCTTACTGGCGAATATGCTATTGGCGGCACTACGCTGCCTGTACAATTCAAAAATCTTATCAGACAGCTTCACAACAAAACCAACCGTGAGGTCGTAATTCTCGTTGAAGAATACGACAAGCCACTGCTTGACACCATGTACTCGAATCCTGAGCAGGAAGAGAAAAATCGTGCTCTGTACAAGGCCTTCTTCTCTGTACTTAAGGATGTGGATGGTGACCTCAGATTCGTATTTTTCACAGGTGTAACGAAATTCACGAAGGTGTCGATTTTCTCTGATCTGAATCAGCTTACAGATATTTCTCTGGCAATGGACTATGCTGGAATCTGTGGCATTACTCAGGAAGAACTGGAAGAAAATTTCCAGCCAGAGATCGCAGCACTTGCAGATGTGGAAGGTATGTCGCATGATGAATGTATTGCTGAACTGAAGAAAATGTACGACGGCTATCATTTTTCACGAAACAGTGTCGGGGTGTACAATCCTTACAGTCTTCTTAACGCATTCACCATGCGCGAATTCGGCAGCTACTGGTTCGGCTCCGGGACACCTGAGATTCTGATAAAGAAGCTTCACGCCTCACAGATGCCACTGTACAGTCTGTCTGATGGCGTAACAGCAAATGAGTCCGCTCTGCGCGACTACCGCGTGGAGGATAAGGACCCGATCCCGCTGTATTATCAGACGGGATATCTGACGATATGCGGATATGATAAGCGCTTTAGGAGATATACTCTCCGCTTCCCGAATGACGAGGTGAAATACGCTATTATCATAAACAGAATCTAACAGACAAGGTACTTGCACACCTAAAACTAACCGGCTCATTCATAGACGAGATACAACGTTATTGGAAAGAGCATACTATAAGCTGCTACAGACCGTATGTGCAGGATACCATCATCAGATACTGTCACAATCGCCCAAAGGAACTGCCTTTACTTCAATGATCGATATGCATTTTCTTAAGTGCCGTAAGCTGGTCTCTTTTCTCCAATATTCAACTCAGCCTGATATAATATGTAGCCCGGCCTGAGCCACCTCTGATAAGCTCTCCGTTTTCAACCATTTTCCTGAGAGAGTTCTCAACAGAGCTGATACTGATTGACGGGCACAATTCCATGATATCCTGTTTTGTAAATTTTCCAATCTTATAGCCGGTAGCCTTTCGTACCATTTCCAATGCCGGAAGCTTTTCCTCCAGCAACTCGAATCTGTCCTCAAAATCCTTGTATGCTGCAAGAATCGTTCCAAGAAGATACTTGATGAAGGGCGTCGCGTCTTCAGTTCCTTCCAGCCATCCGTCCTGGGACCGTCTCAGAGCGCTGTAATACAGATCCTTGTTTTTCGAAATCTTTGCTTCCAGGGAAATATATTTTCCTACATAGAAGCCGCTCCTGTACAGCAGCAGCGTTGTCAGGAGCCTGCTCATTCGGCCATTTCCATCGTTAAAAGGATGGATGCATAAAAAATCATGTATGAAGATCGGGATGACAAGTAATGGCTCGACCTCATAATTCCCAATCACCTTATTATATTCGGCACAGATTCTGTCCAATGCCCCGGGCGTCTCATACGGCGCAGTCGGCGTAAAAATCACCTCAGTGTGTCCATCCGGGTACGTCGCACTGATATAGTTCTGGACGGACTTCGTGCGTCCGGCCATCGGGTTGGTCATATGCCCGTATAGTATCTTGTGCAGCTGCAGGATATAATTCTGCGTAATCGGTATCGCATCAAAGCTCTCATGAATCACATTCAACACATCTCTGTATCCGGCAATTTCCTGCTCATTGCGGTTCCTGGGCGTCGTCTTCTCTTCCACCAGCTGCCGAACTCTCGTATCTGTTGTGACAATACCCTCTATCTCGTTGGACGCTTCGGTGCTCTGCACCTTTGCAATCTCTATGAGCCTGTCAAGCTCCTGTGGGCTCTGCTTCAGATATAGCTCCTGCTTGCCCTCGTATTTATAGATCCCGGCAACGAGACTCAGAATTTCAGAGTCCCATGTCATTTCCTTTATATGTGAATAATCAAATTCTCTCATTATCCCTTAGCTCCTTTCCTTATCCCATAATTTGTATCATATTTTATGGGATAAGTCAAGGATTAGGGGATTTATCGCATAATATAGGGGTGTTTTATGCGATAGATGTGATGGTTATGGGAAAGGATTTTCTTTATTTAGTTTTCGTGATCTTACCACTCTTTGAGCAGAAGTACTTTTTATTTTTGTACGTAACCCATTTGTTGGTGATTATCGCACCCTTTGAGTCTGTGAGGTACTTTTTGCCCTTGACAGATACAAGCTTGTTCGTTACTACGCGACCCTTGCTGTCTGCATAGTATTTCTTACCGTTTGAAGCCTTTACGATTTCTTTCCTGGCAAGAAGTCCGTTTGACTTTGCTAAATATGTCTTTCCGTCAATTATAACTGTTTCGGATTTTGCTACTGTATGGTCTTCCTTAACGACAAAGGTCTTCTTTCCTATTTTTTCCAGTCCCTCGTCTGCTAAGGTTCCATCTTTTGTAGCTACATATTTCCTGCCATCTATGGTAACGCTCTTGTTCGTAACAGCCTTTCCGTTTTTATCTGTAGCAAAAAGCTTTCCATCCTGGTCTTTTACAATGGTTTTTGCAGCAACCTTTCCGTCGTCGGTTACATAGACTCCCTTGTCAGTTTTTGTAGCAGATACGGCTGGTACAGATTCAGTCTGCTTGTCCGTGGTATCTGAGCTATTTACATCGC
>SAMEA3663178__coassemble_199_pt1 | contig 20310 bp, 19 predicted proteins | sample SAMEA3663178__metabat2_low_PE_006 | metagenome-assembled genome bin SAMEA3663178 (sample SAMEA3663178) | pig gut metagenome | biome: pig gut; feature: pig-associated habitat; material: faeces | place: Denmark | collected 2012
GCGGGACAATATTTTGATATACCGGTCGGTGGAACGATGGCGCACAGCTTTATCATGTTCTACAAGGATGAGCTTACAGCCTTTAGAAAATTTGCTTCGATCTATCCAAATAACTGCATTCTTCTCGTAGATACCTACGATGTATTAAAGCAGGGAGTTCCGAATGCTATTCAGGTATTTAAGGAAATGAGGGAAAAGGGGATAGGGAGCAGTAACTATGGAATTCGAATTGATTCAGGAGATTTAGGATATCTGACTCAGAAGTCGCGTCAGATGCTGGATGAAGCAGGATTTACTGATGCTAAGATTGTGATCAGCAACAGTCTGGATGAATACACGATCAAGTCTATCCTCGATCAGGGTGGAAAAGTAGATTCATTCGGTGTCGGTGAGAGACTTATAACCAGCCGCTCGGAGCCTGTATTTGGAGCAGTATTCAAGCTCTGTGCAGTCGAGAAGGATGGAAAGTTCGACCCGAGGATAAAGGTATCTGACTCTATTGAAAAAATAACGAATCCAGGACTGAAGAGCGTCTACCGTATCTATGACAAGGCGGGACATGCCATAGCTGACCTTATTACAGGCCGTGGCGAGGAGATAGATATGAATAAGCCTTACAGGTTCGTAGATCCGTTGGAACCATGGAAAGTCAGATCATTTACAGACTGCACAGCAAAGCCACTTCAGAAGCTTATAATAAAGCAGGGAAAGCTTAATACTGAGCTTCCGACAGTAAGAGAGATTCAGTCCTTTGTAAAGGATCAGCTCGTAAATGAGATCTGGACTGAGGAGCAGCGTTTCGAGAATCCTCACAGGCATTATGTCGATATGAGTCCTAAGTACTATGAGATGAAGATGGATATGCTCAGCAGTATCGGCAAGGCTGGAGAGTAATACAGAAAAAAAGGAAAGAAAGATATAAAAAGAAACAGATAGGAGCAGGAAATGAAAGAAACATTCAAAGCAGGGAATATGCTCTACCCTCTGCCAGCAGTCCTTGTCTCCACGAGAGACGCTGACGGAAAGGATAACCTGATGACAGTCGCATGGACAGGAACAGTCTGCACCAATCCGCCGATGCTCTACATCTCGGTAAGGAAGAGCCGTTATTCCTATACTGCGCTTCATCAGACGAAGGTCTTCGGCATAAACCTCACGACAGAAAAGCTGGCATGGGCCACGGATTACTGCGGGGTAGTGAGCGGAAGCACTCATGACAAGTTCAAGGAATGCCACCTGACAAAGGAAAAGGCAGAGGAGATAGATGTTTCACTTGTCGCAGAAAGCCCGGTTACGATAGAGTGCCGGATTGCTGATGAAAGAGATCTCGGTTCCCATGTGATGCTCCTTGCCTATGTGCTTTCTGTGCATGTGGACAGTAAGTATATGGATGAGGACGGCCGTTTTGCGCTCGAGAAGGCCAAGCCTATAGTATACTCGCATGGCACCTATTTTTCTCTTGGAAAAGAGCTTGGAACTTTTGGATATTCAGTAAAGAAAAAATAAATGGAAACGAAAAAGAAACCACGGGAATCAAATATCGAGCTGATGCGGATAGTCGCAATGATCATGATCATCACTTTCCATATCCTGCGTCACAGCATAAGGGATCAGCTCACTGATACATCACTAATAAATCTGTTTGGCACTCAGGACTATTTCTGTCACCCGAAGTTCTATTCAAAACTGATGTGGCTCTATCTGATAATGCCTCTTGGCAAAATAGGAAACGGTATGTTCATCATGATCTCCGGCTACTTTATGGCCAGCCGTAAGATAAATCTGGTGCGTACAGGCAAGAAGCTGGTAGAGCAGATGGCTTACATCACTATCGTGCTGATGTTTGTATCATATGCCTTCTTTTCATTTTTTTATGATGGAACAGCCGGTATTAAGGTTAACTTGACAAGCCTTGAGAGGTTTAATAACAATTCCTGGTTCATAGGCTACTATATCCTTATCATAATAGTTGCGGGACTTCTGCTGAACAAATATCTGCAGAAGTGGGATAAGAGAAACTATCTCGTATTCCTTGCTGTAGTCTTCTGCATAGTTTCATTCGGCTGGTCAGGCGACTTCCTTGAGGGTATATCTGACGACCTTCGTATTCTCGGAATCGGTATCTTTTATTATGCTCTAGGAGGATACTTAAGGAGGTTTGACCCGTTTAAAGATGTAAAGACAGGTGTATTCGTCGTACTTATAATTCTTATAAATCTGTTCCTGATGTTTTCATATAGGAACCAGGTGCTCGATGCGATTGTAGATTATCAGTTTGGCAGTAAGAAATCTTATTTTGCTCAGCCATTTGAGATAATCCCTGAATATAGCTGGATCGCGGTGCTGCTCTCAGTCTGCGTCTTCTGTATTTTTACAAGGATACATATCAAGCCAAACAGGTTTATAAACTTCCTGGGCTCGGCGACGTTTATGATCTACCTGTTCCACGATAATAATTTCATGTACAGTCTCTGGAAGTGTATTGACTGGATCGGACCTCTTAAGAAAAATCTCGGGCTCTTTGTCCTACGCTATGCGTTCTGGGTTGCATTGATCTTTGTGGCAGGAACTGTTTTTTATCTGATCTATCTGCAGCTTGTAAGGCTGATACGATTTATCTGGAGGTGCTGCAAGAAACAGACAGTTGAAGAGATCAAGTCATAAATTCGTTGAAATGAAAAAAGCTTATAGTGATTTACAGAAAAAAATAATCGACATCGCCTGCTTCCTTCTCACAGTCTTTTTGATGGTTCTTCTGTCAATTGTTGCTGGCGAGAAGGAGATTATATTCCCCGAGGTCGGGGCGATAGCAGCAGGCATGTTTTTAACTCCACACAGATCGTGGATGACAAATGGCAGGAGAATGTTCCTGCTTCTTTTAGTGTGCGGAATTATTGGAATGGGGATAGTGCGCTTTGTTCCGCTTCCTCTTATTTTTCAGATGATATCAGGCTATGCTGTGGCTCTTTTTATCCAGTCCATCTCAGGTACCTCGTTTATGCCGATGATCTCAGCCCTGGTTCTGCCGATTCTTCTGCAGACAAAGTCGCTCTGGTACCTGGCATCAATCGTTATTTTTACATTTATTATCATAGTCCTTCGTAAAATCTTAGAAAAATCAGGCGTAAAGGCAGAAGAGGAGTTTATCCCGGTTCAGAAAAATCTGCCAGTGACTCTTTCTGTATTCCGTCTTATCGTAGCATCTGTAATGATCTGCGCTGCTATTAAGACAGGTTGGAGATTCATGGCAGCGCCTCCACTTCTCGTAGCATTTACGGAGCTGTCTGCCTATAAGAATAAGGTCATAAGGATGCACCCGATTCGAGTGATAATTCTGCTCACACTTTCAGCTGCCTCGGGAGCCTATGTAAGGCTTGCATTCCTAAGGCTTCCGGATATTTATACTATAGTAAGTCTTCTGATATCCTCGGTTATTTTTCTTATAATCTTTTACCATACCGGTCCTATGGTGCCTCCGGCAGGAGCTGCGATGGTGCTCGCTTATTTGGCACCTGAAAAAATGCTTGCCACCTATCCGGTTCAGGTCTGCATCGGAATCTCGGTTTATGTCGTGGTTACGCTGATTCGTAACGCCATAAAATACAAATCGGGGATTTTGTTCTATAAAAATCATTGACACCCACAATTATGACATTTATACTATTAAGGCGGTTTTTTAGTATAATTGAGGGGAAATAAAAGGAAAGAAAGGTAAAAAAATGAGTAACGAAAAGAAAGAATTCAAACCATTTGTGTCCGCGGACACAACCATGCGGGAGCTGTCACCGTTCTCTATCATCGTAGGTATTCTGCTTGCGATATTATTCGGTGCGGCTAATGCGTACTTGGGCCTCAAGATCGGAATGACGATCTCAGCGTCTATTCCTGCAGCTGTTATCTCGATGGGACTTATCCGCGTGATACTTCACAGAGATTCGATCCTCGAGAACAACATGGTACAGACCATCGGTTCAGCAGGTGAGTCAGTAGCGGCAGGCGCTATTTTTACACTGCCGGCTATTTTTATGTGGGCTAATGACGGAAAGACCTCATATCCTTCATTTGGTCTTATCGCTCTTATATGTATGGTTGGTGGTACACTTGGTGTACTTTTCATGGTGCCTCTTAGAAACGCCCTTATCGTTCAGGAGCATGGAACTCTTCCTTATCCAGAGGGAACAGCCTGCGCTGAGGTTCTTCAGGCAGGAGAAGAGGGTGGCGCGAGCGCCAAGACAGTCTTCTCAGGACTTGGAATCGCTGCGGCATTTAAGTTCCTTGCAGATGGACTTAAGATTTTCCCATCAGAGATCACATATGATTTCAAGAACTACAAGGGTGCAGGAATCGGTATGGATACCCTTCCTTCACTTCTTGGTGTCGGATATATCTGCGGACCGAAGATCTCCTCATATATGCTCACCGGTGGTATTTTAGGATGGCTCGTACTGATGCCTCTTATCTATGTATTTGGTGGTGATATGACCATATATCCGGCTTCCAATCCTATCTCAAGTATGGGAGCTGCAACCATCTGGTCATCGTACATCAAGTACATCGGCGCCGGTGCAGTAGCCTGCGGCGGTATCATAAGTCTTCTGAAATCTCTTCCTACAATGATCAAGGCCTTCTCTGGCTCGATGAAGGGATACGGCTCAAAGGTCGGTGAATCTGTAAGGACGAACAAGGACCTGCCAGCTAAATTCCTTATCTTCGGCATTATCATCATCGCGCTTATTATCTGCATCACGCCTATTTTCCCGTTAGGCATCGGCGGAACGCTCCTTGTAGTAATATTCGCGTTCTTCTTTGTGACCGTATCCGCCCGTATGGTAGGTATCGTAGGATCTTCAAACAACCCTGTTTCAGGTATGACGATAGCTACGCTCCTTATCGTAACTGCAGCATTAAAGGCTACCGGAAACATCGGGATCAAGGGTATGACTGGAGCTATCGTTATAGCTTCAATCATCTGCATCGCTTCAGCTATTGCAGGTGATGCCTCACAGGATTTAAAGACTGGTTATATCGTAGGTGCTACTCCTTATAAGCAGCAGATCGGTGAGATCATCGGTGTACTCACTTCATCAGTTGCAATCGGCGGAACCCTCTACCTCTTAAACAATGGTCTTGGCTATGGAAGCAAGGATCTTCCTGCTCCTCAGGCAGAGCTGATGAAGATGGTAGTTGAGGGCGTTATGAACGGAAATCTTCCGTGGGCTCTTATTTTTGCAGGAGTATTCATCGGTGTCGTAGTTGAGATCATGGGTATCCCGGTTATGCCATTCGCAGTTGGTCTCTACCTGCCTATCTACATCTCTCTTCCTATGGTTGTAGGCGGACTGATCCGTCTCTATGTCGATAAGAAGAAGGGATTAAGCGAGGAGGAAAAAAAGGCTGCAAACAACCGTGGTATCCTCTACTCATCAGGACTTATCGCTGGTGAAGGCCTTGTCGGAATCCTTCTTGCAGCTATTGCAGCCGCAAAGGTTAACGTCGACGTTTCGGGATCATTCAGCCTCGGAAGCATCGGATCTCTGATCCTGTTTGCTCTGCTTGCATGGTCGCTCCTCCATCAGACCATGAAAAAGGGTAAATAAGTCATGTCTGATAAGAAAGACAATCTGTTAGACTATATTCCTCGTCCGAACCGGCTCTTCGAATGGAGAGTCGGCGACAACGGTCATGTGCTGATAAGAGTCGAGCACAAGGGCTTTTATGCAAAAATAGCCCAGACCATTTTCAAACGTCCGCGATTCTCAGATATAGAGCTCGATGACTTCGGTTCCTTCGTCTGGCAGAGGCTCGACGGAAGGACCACTGTCTATCAGATAGGACAGATGGTAAAAAATGAATTCGGCGAAAAAGCAGAACCTCTATATGACAGACTTGGTCAGTATATAAAGATTCTGCATGAGAACAAATTCATAGTTTACGAGAACAAATTAAAATAAGTGATAAAAAGAGACCGTTATGGGTCTCTTTTTCCGTAAAAACGTATTCTTGACGCTGTAAATTCAGTAATTTATAATAGGAGTGTTATGAACAAAAATAACGAGGAGGAATTAAAGTGTATTGTAGAAAATGTGGAAAACAGATTAATGATGATGCAAAATTCTGTAAATACTGTGGAACTCCTGTAAAGAGAAATAATAAACCGGGAGTTCAGCAGAACAGAGGAGCTCAGCAGAATAGAGAAGTTCAGCAGAACAGAGAAACTCAGCAGAGACAAGTAATGCATCAGACGCCGGTAATGCAGCAGGTACCTCCTGATAATTCGGCTGCTTTTCAAAGAAATATCCAGCCTGAACCTGAGAAAAAGGCAAAAAAGTCGCCACTCATCACAGTACTTGTAGTTGTCATAGTAGCACTGGTGGCTATCGCAGCAGGTGGAGTTGGGACTATGTGGTACATGGGAGCAGGTCCTTTTGCAAAGTCAGATGATACTACTATAAACAGCGAAAATGATCAGTCTGATGAAAAAGACAGCTCTGAGGATAAGAGTGCAAAGGAAGATACCACTGATCAGGAAACTGATACAAAGACAGATGACAAAGATACTGATGATAAAAAGCTCGACCAGAAGACAATAGATACTGAAAACAGCCGTTCAAAGGCTCCGTCATTTAAAATCAACCGTTCTACAGATGCGGATTATTCTAATGTGACAGATCTCTCAGACTATGTAATCTACCATAGCGCTGATTCAGATCACTTCAGTTTCTACTATCCTAAGAACCTGTACAATTCAGTGGATTATAGTGATAATCCTGATGATTCATTTGATCTTACGGAAAATTATGCCGCGAAAAATGCTGAGCTCATTAGTTTTTCGGGCAATGATGGTTCAAGGCTTATCTATCAGATGGCGCAGGTAACAGGAGATGGATCTCTTGATGATATAGTTAACAGTATTGAAGATGAAATTAAAAATGGTACAGGAATGGACAGCTCAACTACTCTTTTGAAAAAGAAGAAAGGTGGTAATGCCTATGTAGTTGTTACTGGAACGACTTCTGATGGTTTTATCAAATATATCGCATGTACAGCATATCCAAACAGCTCTGGCACAAAGTTAATGGTTATGGAAATGCAGTTTCCTGATTATAACGGCGATACTGATAAGAAAAATAAATGGTATTATAACGAAGTACTCTATCGTGGACTTGGATTCGGCTATTCAGACTCGGCTGTCCGTTCTTATGATGATTTTTCAGAGGATTATAAGGGATGAAGAAATGGCTCCTTTCAGTAATTTTAGTTCTGCTTTCACTTTCGCTCTTTTCGTGTGCAGACAGTAAAAAAACATCTACAGCCAGGAAGGCTGAAAACAAAACAGAAAGCAGCAAATCAAAAGATAGCAGCAGTGGAGATACAGAGGCAGAAAAGAAAGATGATACTCCGGTTTCCATGAAATTCAGGGATGTGTATGGCACGGTTTACAAGTGTGATGTGAATCCTGAGATACCGTCGAATGAATATGATAATAAGAATTTTGTCCACAACGGTGATTTTTTACAGTACAATGATGATAAATATTCTTCAAGGATGGGAATAGATGTCTCAGGTCATCAGGGAGATATAGACTTTAAGAAGGTCAAGGAAAGTGGAATCGACTTTGTTATAGTCCGGGTGGCATACAGAGGATACGGCAGTAAAGGCCTTCTCTGTGAGGATAAATACGCCAGGCAGAATATCCAGGAGGCCTCAGATGCGGGACTCGATGTAGGAGTCTATGTATTCTCGCAGGCCATAAATGAAAAAGAAGCCGAGGAAGAAGCCGACATGGCGCTTAGTATTATTGATGGTACTGAAATCTCTCTTCCGGTATGCTTTGATCCTGAGCATATACTGCTTGAAGATCACAGCAAGAATCCTGATGCCCGTACCTCGGATGTCAGTGAGGAGCAGTTCACAAAGAATGCCGCAGCTTTCTGCAACAGGGTAAAGGAAGCGGGGTACACTCCTATGGTATATGCGAATATGCTTTGGGAGGCTTTCTCATTGGATTTATCACAGCTTAAAGACATTCCTGTCTGGTATGCCGACTATGAGAAGGTACCGCAGACACCTTATAATTTCATGTTCTGGCAGTACTACAACAAGGGAAAAGTTCTCGGCGTCAGCGGCAGCTGTGATATGGATATACAGATGATAAACGAGTAAAAATAAAAGACCTGTCTCTCGTTATGGGGCAGGTCTTTTTACTATCTTTAAATATTTGACCCTTATATCATATTATTTGTATGCGTTCTTAAAGATTGTAAGGATGTCGTCCCTGTCGAGTGGCTTTGGGCCGTCGAGAACGCGGTTTCCATGCTCTGAAACCAGGTCAGCAAATTTCTCGATATCATCCTCAGTGATCTTCGGAGAAAGCTCTGTAAGTCTTACCGGCATTCCAATCGAGCGGTAGTAGTTCTCCTGCATGTCAATGGCCTTTGAGGCTGCTTCTTCAGGATGAGCTGAATCAACGTCTACTCCCCAGACTTCCTTTGCGAAAAGCGCCCAGCGGTCTTTGTTATAAGGCATGTTGTAGCGGGCCCAGGCTGGCCAGAGAGCAGCAAGACCGGCTCCGTGTGCGATTTCCGGATAAACAGCGCTTACTACATGCTCGAACTGGTGGAGCTGCAGGAATTTTCCACGACCTAAACCTGTCAGGTCGTTATGAGCTACAGAGCTTGCCCACATCATAGTGGCTCTCGCATCGTAGTTGGTCGGATCTTCAACGCAGATTTTTCCAGCCTTGTTATTCTCCCGCATAACTGCACAGGCGAGTGCGTCGGTAAGCTCAGTGTGGTCGCCCTTGTTAAAGAATCTCTCGAGAGTGTGCATTGTGATATCTACTGCACCGCAGGCTGTCTGATAAGCTGGTACACTGAAGGTCAGGCACGGATCCTCGATAGCAAAGAGCATTCTGTTCTGAGGGCAGTTGATTCCCTTCTTCTGATGCAGCTCATCATTTGAGATAACGCAGGAATCGCTCATCTCTGAACCGGCAGCGGCGATAGTAAGGATGCAGCCTTTCTTAAGAGATTTTGTAAAAGGCACATTCTTGGTCTGTATATCCCACTCGTCGACATCAGGGTTTGCGGCGCCGTGCGCAATGGCCTTTGAAGAGTCCATAACTGAACCGCCGCCTACAGCGAGGATGAAATCGACCTTCTCATCGATACAGAGCTTAACGCCCTTTCTTACGAGATCGATAGTAGGGTTAGCTCTTACACCACCGAGCTCTACGAATGGGATGCCGGCCTCTTTGATCGAAGTACGAACTTTTCCGAGAAGACCGCTCTTCTCAGCAGAGTGACCGCCATAGTGAAGGAGCACCTTTGTGGCACCGAATTCCTTAAGCCTGTCTCCTACGCGAAGTTCCTCGTCTTTTCCAAAAAAGACCTTGGTTGGTATATCATAGATAAAATTCTTCATAAAAAAATAACCTCCTTCGCTCATTATAGTATTTTTGGATTGAGATGTGAATACAGGATTTTATTCTGAATGATTTTGCGCTATAATCATAAACTTCTACCTGGAAATCAAGTACAGTGACAGGAACGAAAAAGGAATTCAGCTCGTTAAAAAGTAAGACGAAATATCTGCTAAGAGTAAGACCATATGCATCGGTAAATGTAACCAGATATTATGGCAAGTGGTCAGTGATAAAGACGGTAAAAACAAAATAACATTGCAAAGAACCCTTGGTTAGTGTATAATATTACGTGCTAATTTTGAGATTCTATTATTTTTTAGGAGATTTATAAGGCTATGAAATTGGGAATCGTCGGTCTTCCGAACGTAGGTAAGAGTACACTTTTTAATTCACTGACTAAGGCTGGAGCACTCGCTGCGAATTATCCGTTTGCTACAATAGATCCAAATGTCGGGGTTGTAAATGTCCCGGATGAGAGAATTGACAAACTTGCTGAAATGAATCACAGCAAAAAGAAAATCCCGGCTGTCATTGAATTCGTAGATATTGCCGGCCTGGTAAAGGGTGCGAGCAAGGGCGAGGGACTTGGAAACCAGTTCCTCGCAAATATCCGTGAATGCGATGCCATAATTCATGTAGTACGCTGCTTTGAGGATTCGAATATTGTCCACGTAGATGGAACCATAGATCCAAAGAGAGATATAGAGACCATAAATCTGGAGCTGCTTTTCTCAGATATGGAGGTTCTTGACCGCCGTTATCAGAAGATCAAGAAGCAGTCGAATATGGATAAGACCTTAAAGCCTGAGGTAGCTCTTCTTGAGAGACTTAAGCCGTTCCTTGAGGATGGACATATGGCTAAGGCTTTCGAGTGCGAGGATGAGGACGAGGAAGCACTTTTAAAGGGATACAATCTCCTTACTGCAAAGCCTACTATCTATGCTGCAAATGTCGCTGAGGACGACCTCGCTGATGATGGCGCTTCGAACCCTCATGTACAGGCTGTAAGAGAGTACGCAAAGACTGACGGTTCAGAGGTATTCGTGGTCAGTGCAGAGATAGAGCAGGAGATTTCAGAACTCGATGATCCTGAAGAGAAAAATGAATTCCTTGCCGACCTTGGCCTTAAGGAGTCAGGACTCGATAAGCTTGTTAAGGCTTCTTATTCTCTGCTTGGACTTATCTCCTTCCTTACTACTGGAGAGGACGAGACCAGAGCGTGGACTATCACCAAGGGTACAAAGGCTCCGCAGGCTGCCGGCAAAATCCATACGGATTTCGAAAGAGGCTTTATCTGCGCTGAGACTGTAGCTTATAAGGACCTTATGGACTGCGGTTCCGTAGCAGCTGCCAGAGAAAAAGGATTAGTACGTACCGAAGGTAAGGAATACGTCGTCCAGGACGGAGACGTAATCTTATTTAGATTTAATGTGTGACCGAAAGCTTCGAGATGAGAGCAAGCGAAGCGCTGCTCGAATCCGAAGCGAGGTCGTTCTTCGAGATTTGCGAAAGCGAGCCGAAGGCGATGCTTGAGCTTAACGAGAAGAACTTCATTATTAATTAGAGAGGATACAGCTATGAAATGCCCATACTGTGGATCAGATAACACAAGAGTCATAGATTCAAGGCCAGCAGACGACAACACGTCTATCAGGAGACGCCGTCACTGCGATGACTGCAACAAGCGTTTTACCACCTATGAGAAGGTGGAGACTATCCCTCTTATCGTGATAAAGAAGGATCAGGGCCGTCAGCAGTACGACAGGACGAAAATTGAGAAGGGTATTCTCGCTGCCTGCTATAAGAGGCCGGTGTCCGCGATGCAGATCACAAAGATGATAAATGAGATCGAGAAGGATATTTTTTCAAGAGAAGAAAGAGAAATCGAGAGCTCAGTCATCGGTGAGATCGTTATGGATAAGCTCAAAAATGTCGACCAGGTCGCATATGTCAGATTTGCCTCAGTGTACCGCGAGTTCAAGGATGCAAACACCTTTATGAACGAGCTTCGCAAGATGATAGACGAAAAATAAAATTGTATTCAAAAAAATACGTTAATTTTTTCGCTATCTGCCGATATATAGAGTAAGAAAGGATAACGGGGTAGCGAGGAGTTACTTATGAATATTTCAGGGATTTCAAATACATCATATATAAGAAATAAGGCTTACAACCACCCTGTAAATAGTGCGGAGGATGATGCGTCTCTTTCAAGCGTTGTCAGACAGGGATCGTTAAATAACAACGCCGCAGTATCAGCTGATTCTGATGCCACTACCGTTGACGGAGCTGCGAAAAAGGCTGTTCGCCCTAACAGACAGGAAGAGTCGTTCGGAGCCTATGATTACGCGAAGCTCTATGATCCGAACAAGTCATTCGGGATCAATACAGATTTTAACGATGACATCGATGCTGAAAAGACTTTAGGACAGCTTCAGAAGGATGAGCTGATGGGTCAGTATCAGAGCCTCACAAAGGAGAGCACTCCTTCAGTACGTGCTACAGAGGATTTTGCTTTTTGATTTTTATTCGCCGTCTTCGGACGGCGATTTTTTTTGCTTGCATTTGTTAACACTATCATGTAAAATAGATGGGTAATTTTGAAAAGACACAAGGAGGTTTTTATATGGTTACAGCCGGCGATTTTAAAAACGGCATTACTATCGAGTACGACAATGGGGTTTACCAGATCATTGAATTCCAGCACGTAAAGCCTGGTAAAGGAGCAGCCTTTGTCCGCACCAAGCTTAAGGATATAAAGAACGGTGGAGTTATCGAGACTTCATTCCGTCCTACAGAGAAATTCCCACAGGCTCATATCGACAGAAGAGATATGCAGTACCTGTATAACGATGGAGATCTCTACTACTTTATGGATACTGAGACCTATGATCAGATTTCACTTCCAAAGGAGGAAATCGGAGATTCTCTTAAGTTCGTTAAAGAGAACGAGATGGTAAAGATCTGCTCTCATAACGGAGACGTATTCGCAGTTGAGCCTCCTCTTTTTGTAGAGCTTGAGGTTACAGACACAGAGCCTGGACTTAAGGGAAATACAGCTACTGGTGCTACAAAGCCGGCTACGCTCGAGACAGGAGCTGAGGTTATGGTACCTCTTTTCGTAAATACAGGAGATAAGCTTCAGATCGATACACGTACAGGAGAATATCTGAAGAGAGTCTGAAATGGAGATCGATTAAATGCAGTATGAGAACGTTCCTCTGAAGGATCTGCTTTCAGACAGGAAAGTGTTTGGTATATTCGATGAGGAATTCCGGAACGGCGGGTGGCTGGACGTGACAGCATTGTTAGGTTCGGAGAGCCTGTTTAATGACCTGTATCAGGACGGAACAGTTCCTGAGAAGGTTTTAGACCGGATAAAGCAGAGGCTTGCTGATTTATAGAGATTAAAGTTGAGGGCGCATAGGCGCCCTTTTACTGTGTATGGGTATTTTTACAAGAACAAAAGAGATTACACTAAACGATGCGATAAATATCACGAGGACGACGTCAAATACGGTCCTTGTCGATATCAGGGATAAGGAAGTTTTTAAGAAGGACCATGTGCCGTCTGCGGTTAATGTTCCACTTAATAACGTGTCTACCATCCATCAGAGAATTCCTGATAAAGAAACTACAATCTACATCTATGGTGACTACAACACCAGACCCAAAAAGGCTGTAAAGGCTTTTATGAAGGAGGGCTATAAGCATCTGGTAAGGGCTGGCTGTATTGAAGACCATCATGTAAGGGAGTACAAGTAATGAGCCGTACACCAAGAGAATGGAAAGATTTTTATCTGAGCAGTTCTTTTTCATCTAAATACGATTATAACGGCCGTCTCGGAGCCTTCGCAGATTCTGATGGTACGAAGTTTGCTCTCTGGAGCCCGTGTGCTTTAAAGGTATCGCTTCGTCTGTTTACTCATGGCTCTAAGGAAGAGGATGGGACAGATGAAGACAAGCCGATAATAGTCTATCAGATGCAGTATGGCAGAAATGGAGTTTTTACGCTCCATACGAGGAAGAATCTTTCCGGTACATACTATGATTTTGAGATAGAGCATGAGGATGGAACAGTTATTACTCCAGATCCTTATGCAAAGGCCTGCGGAGTTAATGGAAAGCGCAGTATGGTAATAGATCTGCGCACTACTGACCCGGACGGCTGGGCAGAGGACAAGGCTCCGGCAAAGACTGCTGATACAGTTATATGTGAGTTACATGTAAAGGATTTTTCATGGGATAAGTCGGGAGGCTTTCCTGACGATGTAAGAGGCCGTTTCCTTGCTTTTACAAAGACAAAGACCTATCTGAATGGGGAGGATAAGTCATTAAAGACTGGACTTCCGTATCTTAAGGATCTGGGTGTAACTCATATCCAGCTGATGCCGATTTACGACTATGGAAGTGTAGATGAGGCTTTATCCTTTAAGAATCATCTGAAGGGATCGAAGGAAGAAGAACCTTTTAATTGGGGTTATGACCCGGTTAATTACAATTGTCCTGAAGGAAGCTATTCGAGCGACCCTTACAGAGGAGAGGTTCGTATTACAGAGCTTAAAAAGGCGATAATGGCTCTTCATAAGGCTGGATTTCGGGTTATAATGGATGTCGTCTACAACCATACCTACAGCCTTGATTCCTCGTTCCAGAAGACGGTTCCGTGGTATTACTACAGAGTCGATGAGGAAGGAAAGCCATCGAATGGCTCAGGCTGTGGAAATGATTTTGCTTCAGAGATGCCTATGGCTCATAGGTTCGTAAAAGATTCTGTTCTTTACTGGGCCGAAGAATATCATATAGATGGTTTCAGGTTTGATCTGATGGGCCTTCTCGATACCTCTCTTATGAATGATATCAAATCATCACTTGATGAGAAGTTCGGAAAAGACGAAAAGCTTATCTACGGTGAGCCGTGGGGAGCTGACAAAACTCATATGGAGGGCAGATTTATCCCTTCAGACAAGGCCCATTTCAAGGAACTTGATCCGTCTGTCGGCATGTTTAACGACTGTATCAGAGACGCTGTCAAAGGCTCGGTATTTAAAAAAGAAGAGCCTGGATTTGCGGATGGCTCTAAGGATGCCGACCAGATTAAAAAAGGGTTACTCTCCTGTATTGGTGGAGACGATTTTCCTGTCACGAATCCTGGACAGAGCATTACATATGTGTCCTGCCATGATAATCTGACACTCTGGGATAAGCTGTCAGCAGTTAACTGGCTGAGGCCTGTCGGTGATCCTGAGAAGAAGAGAATAGCTCAGAACAAACTCTGTGCAGCCATTTATCTGATGTCTCCTGGACGGGTATTTTTCCTGTCAGGAGAAGAGGGCGCAAGGACAAAGAATGGAGACGAGAATTCTTACAACGCATCGATTGAAGAGAATGCATTAAAATGGGATGAGCTCTACGCTCACTCGGATCTGATCAAATACTACAAAGGACTTATTGGCCTTCGGAAGTCAATTCCACTTCTTAACAGAACGGATAAGGCACTTTCAGAGGACTTCAGAGTCACTGGTGGAGCGGCTGACTCACTTCCTGACGGACTTGTTCTGGTACAGGGAGGAGACGACAGCGCTGAGGTACTTATGATTTATAACGGCTCATCCTATCAGCAGTCATTAGGACTGCCGTCTGGTATCTGGCAGCTCTGCGCTGACTCTGACAGATCAGATTACTGGCAGGAGAAAAATCTTGTTATAGCCGATGAAAAAGTCATATCAGAGCCTATGTCTGCTCTGATTTTTAAGAAAATATCCTAGGAGGCACATTTTGGCAGAAGAAAAAACGAAAAATATAATCCTTACAGGTGACAGACCAACCGGAAAGCTGCACTTAGGACACTACGTCGGCTCACTCCGCAGACGCGTGGAGCTGCAGAACAGCGGAAAGTTTGATGAGGTAAATATTCTTATCGCGGATGATCAGGCTCTTACTGATAATGCCGATAACCCTAAAAAAATCAGAGATAATATGATTGAGGTCGCTCTGGATTACCTTTCAGTGGGAATTGACCCTGAGAAGAGCAAAATCTGCGTACAGTCACAGATTCCGGCGCTTCATGCTATGACTTTCTACTTTATGAATCTCGTTACTACAGAGCGCCTTTCGAGAAATCCGACTATAAAGAACGAGATTCATTTGAGAGGTTTTGATAAGGCCGGAAGCGAGGGCCTGCCGGCTGGATTTTTCACATATCCTGTCTCACAGACAGCTGATATCACAGCATTCAAGGCTAACTGCGTTCCGGCAGGTGAGGACCAGGAGCCGATGATAGAGCAGGCCAGAGAGATTGTAAGAAGATTTAACATGACTTACGGCGAGGTTTTAGTCGAGCCAAAGATCATGCTTCCGGACACTAAGGCTGCCTTAAGACTGCCAGGAATCGATGGTAAGGAAAAGATGAGCAAGTCACTCGGCAACGCTATTTTCCTCTCAGACGATGCTGCGACAGTTAAGAAAAAGGTCATGAGCATGTACACAGATCCTACTCATTTAAACGTTGCTGATCCAGGACATGTAGAGGGCAACTGCGTGTTTACTTATCTCGACGCGTTCAGTACGGATCAGGACTTCGAGGGTACTGACTACGCTAATCTCGACGAGATGAAGGAGCACTATACCAAGGGCGGTCTTGGAGATGTAAAGTGCAAGAAGCTCCTTATTAAGGTATTAAACCGCATCCTTGATCCTGTACGTGAGAGTAGACAGGAATGGGAAAAACGTATTCCTGACGTCTATGATATACTTAAGTCTGGAACAGCGAAGGCAGTTGAAGAGACCAATGAGACTATTGCAGAGATGCAGAGAGTCATGAAAATCAACTATTTCGAGGATGACTCTGTAATCAAGGAATGGCAGGACTGGATCGAGAGGTAATAAATGGCATTAAAGAAAAAACCGGTCAATGGAATGAAGGATATTCTCCCTCGTGAGATGGAGATCAGAGACTATGTGACCGGAATCATAAAGGATACATACAGAAGCTTCGGCTTTACTCCGATAGAGACTCCATGCATGGAGGATATAAAGAACCTGACGAGTAACCAGGGCGGTGAGAATGAGAAGCTGATTTTTAAGGTGTTAAAGCGCGGCGAAAAGCTTCACTTAGAGGACGCGAAGACTGATCTCGATGTAAGTGATCTGGGCCTCAGATATGACCTGACACTTCCTCTTTCGAGATTTTACGCAAATAACGAGAACGACCTGCCTTCTCCATTCAAGGCACTTCAGATCGGAAATGTATGGAGAGCAGACAGACCGCAGAGAGGCAGATACAGACAGTTCACCCAGTGCGATATCGATATTTTAGGAGAGCCTTCAGACTTAGCAGAGATTGAGCTTATCCTGGCTACAACCACCTGCCTTGATCGTATAGGCTTCAAGGGCTTTGAGATAAGGATAAACGAAAGAAGAATCCTTAAGGCTATGGCAGAGTATTGCGGCTTTTCAGAGGATGGCTTCGATACTCTCTTTATCACTCTCGATAAAATGGATAAGATCGGCCTCGACGGTGTTAAGGATGAGCTTATCGAGGAGGGCTTTGATGCCGCCTCGGTTGAAAAATACCTGGATATTTTTAATCAGCTTCAGGGAAAGACAGAGGTCGCAGATGGAATAGATACTCTGGTTTCTATTCTTGGAGATAAGCTGTCACCTGAGGTGGCTTCCTCTATGAAGGAAATCGCCGCAAGTGTAAACGAGTGTAAGACAGCTGACTTCAAGCTGGTTTTTGACCCGACTCTTGTAAGAGGAATGGGCTATTACACCGGAACTATTTTTGAAATCGCTATACCTGAGTTTGGCGGCAGCTGCGGCGGTGGCGGCAGATATGACCACATGGTTGGCCGCTTCGCAGGACATGATGTACCTGCCTGCGGTTTCTCAATCGGATTCGAGCGAATCATTATGCTTCTTTTGGAGCATGATTTCAAAATTCCTGAGAAGTCAAAGACCGCATTCCTTATCGATAAGAACCTTGACAGCGATAAGCTCTCAGCTGTGATAAAGCAGGCAAATGAGCTTCGCGCATCAGGTCAGACTGTCCTTATTGAAAAAATGAAAAAGAACAAAAAATTCCAGAAGCAGGGTCTAACTGACTCGGGCTATACTGAGATAAAGGAGTTTTACAATGACACAATCTAGAACTAATACCTGCGGAGAGCTGCGCATCGGCGATGTGGGTAAAAAGGTCACGCTCTGCGGCTGGCTTGAAAATGACAGAGAGGTCGGAGCAGGTCTTTCATTCATAGTTTTAAGAGATTTCTACGGTGTTACTCAGATTACAGCTGATACCGAGGAGATGGTTAACGCATTTAAGGCCATCACAAAGGAGTCAACTATCCAGGTAACAGGAGTAGTCCGTGAGAGAAGCTCAAAGAATCCTAAGCTTCCTACAGGAGATATCGAGGTAGTTCCTGAGGAGGTAAAGGTCCTTGGCAAATGCACCCACGAGTCTCTTCCGTTCGAGATCAATCACAGCCGTGAGGCAGATGAGAGCGTAAGACTCAAGTACAGATATCTGGATTTAAGAAATCCTGAAGTAAAGAATAACATCATCTTAAGAAGCCAGGTCATCAGAGCCTTAAGAGAGGCTATGCAGAACCATGGCTTCATGGAGATTACAACACCTATACTTACAGCTTCATCTCCTGAGGGTGCAAGAGATTATCTAGTACCAGCCAGAAAGCATCCAGGTGAGTTCTATGCCCTTCCTCAGGCACCACAGCAGTTCAAGCAGCTTCTGATGGTAAGTGGAATCGACAGATATTTCCAGATCGCACCTTGCTTCAGAGATGAGGATGCCAGAGGAGACAGATCCCCAGGTGAGTTCTATCAGCTCGATATGGAGATGGCCTTCGCTACACAGGAGGACGTATTCGATGTCTGCGAGGATGTCCTTCCACCTATTTTTGAAAAATTCGGTACCTATGACCGTTCTACAAAGGCTCCGTTCGTGCGTATTCCGTACCTTACCGCACTTGATAAGTATGGCTCAGATAAGCCGGACCTTCGTATCGACCTTACAGCAGTCGATGCCACAGAGCTTATGAAGGGCCTTGGCTTCGGACCATTTGACGCAGAAGGTGCAGATGTAAAGGCCTGCGTTATCTCTGATTTTCATGAGAGCAGGAAGTTTATTGATAAGGGCTGTGACGATGTAGAGGTCATCAGCGGTTCAAAGCCTTATTGGTTCAGAATCGATGAGAACGGTGAGATCGTCGGAGGTATCTCCAAGTTCGTAAAACCAGCTGCAGATAAGATCAAGGAAGCACTTGGTCTTAAGGAAAATACACTTGTAGTTCTTTCGGCCGGAAAGCGCACACAGGCTCAGAAGACAATCGGAGCAGTAATAAAAACCTTCGGTGAGAGAGTTCCTGGACACATGGATAAGGAACAGTACCAGTTCTGCTGGATCGTTGATTTTCCTATGTATGAGATAGGCGAGGAGTCGGGAGAGCTTGAGTTCTGCCACAACCCGTTCTCTATGCCAAAGGGTGGACTTGAGACACTTGAGAAGGCTGAGAAGGGAGAGATAGATCCGCTTACTATTATGGCTGATCAGTACGATCTCGTAGTAAACGGCGTCGAGCTCTCATCAGGAGCTGTAAGAAACCACGATCCTGAGATCATGGTAAAGGCATTCGAACTTGTCCGCCTTACTGAGGACGATGTAAAGCAGAAGTTCCCAGCACTATACAATGCGTTCAGCTACGGAGCACCTCCACACGCAGGAATCGCTCCAGGAATCGACCGTATGGTAATGCTGCTTGCAGCAGAGGATTCTATCAGAGAGATAATTCCGTTCCCAATGAACAAGAACGCAGCAGATCTGATGATGGGTGCTCCTGGAAAAGTAACCGATGCCCAGCTTGAGGAGCTGCATATCAAGGTAACAGAATAAGTTTATTTGTGACTTGTAAGTACAAGAGAAGGAGGCTATATGGAAGGCGAATATCATTTTAACAAGCAGGAAAAGAAATACCTGACATCTTTCCCGGGAATGCTCGTTGTTTTTCAGGTTCTTGATGATATGGACAGAGTCATACTCGCAAGTGACGAAATGCTTGAGACTATGAACTTCACCTATGATGAGCTGGTGACATATTTTGTCAACGGCTCTAAACCTATGATAAAATACACGGGTCTGGATGGGACAACCAAGTATTTCGAGGGAAAGGCCATTCCTCAGAAGAGAAAGCATGCGACTCTTAAATATGTGACGTATGCTGATGTGACTGAGGCGTACAGCAGGCTTGATGCTTTGGAAAACAATTCTTCTGAGGATGACAGCTTCTACAGAAGGATAGTAGAGAACTCAAAGGTGCCTATTTTCTGGAAGGATAATAACAGAAGGTTCATAGGAGCCAACAAGGCCTTTCTTGACGCATATGGATTCAAGTCAATGAATGATATCATCGGAAAGACCGATGAGGATATGGGATGGCATACTGACCCGGAAAAATTCAAGAATATTGAAGAAAAGGTATTAAAAGGAGAGAAGACCGCTCCTGCTCATACAAAGAATCTGATACAGGGCCGCCAGCGTGATATCATAGCAACGAAGTCACCGCTGTATGATAAGAACGGCGAGATAGATGGCCTTGTAGGATCTTTTTTTGACATAACAGATGTCGAAGAATAAGAAGTAAAAATCCTCGGATCTGAATAATCAGGTCCGGGGATTAATTTTGAGCAAAAAGGAAGCATCCCGGGGAAGGATGCTTTCAAAAAGGGGGGTTATAAAAATATAAAAGGGGAAATGATTTAAGGAATCTTGAAGGGGGTTCATTCCTTAAGTCTCTTATAGTATAATCCCGAGACGACTTTTTGGCAATAGTCAATCCGACAAATTTCACAAAAATGACGACTCAAATTTG
>SAMEA3663178__coassemble_202_pt1 | contig 19932 bp, 16 predicted proteins | sample SAMEA3663178__metabat2_low_PE_006 | metagenome-assembled genome bin SAMEA3663178 (sample SAMEA3663178) | pig gut metagenome | biome: pig gut; feature: pig-associated habitat; material: faeces | place: Denmark | collected 2012
GCGAATTTAAGCCTGGGAAGGACTGATTTTTTGAAGATTACTATTAAGAAAAGCGATTATGAAAAAATACTTGCTCACGCGAGAAAAGAGCGCCCGGATGAGGCCTGCGGACTTATAGGCGGAGTTGACCGTGAGGACGGTGTCCGCGAGATAAAGAAGGTTTATCTCCTGACAAATGTGGACCACACCAGCGAGCATTTTTCACTCGATCCTAAGGAGCAGCTTGCTGCGGTAAAGGATATGAGAAGCAATGGTTTAAGGCCACTCGGCAACTGGCATTCGCATCCGTCTTCACCTTCGCGTTCGTCACAGGAGGATATCAGACTTGCTTTTGACAGGAATGCGAGCTATCTGATCCTGTCTCTTATGGACGATAAAAATCCCGTCCTGAATTCATTCCATGTGGAAAACGGGGTGTCAACGAAGGAAGACCTCGAGATAGTAGATTGATACTGCTTTATGGGCGTGACTTCTGACATCTGAAGTCATATAATTGGTATCTGGTGTCTGCGGTAATTTTTTCAAGAGACAGACGCAAAAAATAAAAAGTATGTAGAAAATGAGGTAGTGAAAATGGCTGTAGATTATGCAACTCTTAAAAAAGGCGGCTGGATGCGCCAGAAGCAGAAGAATAAGTTTGCCCTGAGAGTCCATGTAGTCGGCGGGACTCTTACTGCTGAGCAGCTGCTCGGCATTCAGAAGGTGGCTGACAAATACGGCCACGGTTATGTGCATCTGACTGCGAGACAGTCGCTTGAGATTCCATGGATGGATGCCGCGGATATAGAGAATATCAAAAAGGACTTAGCCGAGTACGGCGTTACTCCTTCTGTCTGCGGTCCGCGTGTCAGGACCACGACTGCCTGCCAGGGCAGCGCTACCTGCCCTTCGGCCTGCATCGATACCCAGGACCTTGCGAAGAAGATCGATAAGAGATATTTTGCTAGGGAGCTGCCTGGAAAATTCAAATTCGGTGTTACAGGCTGCCAGAACAACTGCCTTAAGACCGAGGAGAACGATATCGGAATCAAGGGCGCAGAGCGGGTTGAATGGCTTAGTGACAAGTGCATTGCCTGCGGCGTCTGCGTAAAGGCCTGCCGTGAGAACGCTATCGAGCTGAAGGATGGAAAGATCTCGATTGATATGGACAAGTGCTCCTACTGCGGCAGATGCGCTAAGGCCTGCCCGGTTGACGCTTACGAGGAGCATCCGGGATTTATCATGTCATGGGGCGGCCTGTTTGGAAATCACATTCACAGAGGTAATCAGATCGTGCCGTTCTTTGAAGGCGAGGACACTCTTTTCAAGCTCTGCGACGCGACTGTGGATTTCTTCGACAAGAACGCGCAGCCTGGCGACAGACTCCAGTTCGCCATCGACAGATACGGTCAGGACAAGTTCGATGAGATGATAAAGAAGATTTATGATGAGAACATAAATAAGGAAGAAAAGTGACACCTGGGGCTGGTTTTTTCAGGAAAGATCATACGCCGGTCACTGGAAAGGATAAGGAGATTTACATGGCAGAAGGTACAGACATTAAAGTAGACGAGACCGTAGACATCACCGACGTGGTCTGCCCGGTTACCTTTGTAAAGACAAAGGTTGCCCTTGAGGAGATGGATGACGGACAGATCCTTTCAGTTCACATGAACGACGGCGAGCCTGTCCAGAATGTTCCAAGGAGCGTCAAGGAAGAAGGCCACAAGATACTAAAACTCATCGACAACGAGGATGGCACCTATGACCTGATCGTAAAAAAGGTCGGTGACTAAAAAATACACGCCGCAGTCCGAAAGGGCTGCGGTTATTTTTTTGCGCAGTTATCAGAAAAACTTCTAACCAGCTATTAACTTTCAGTATTAGCCGTTCCGGCGCGAATGCGCTATAATCTAAAACATAGTAAACGTATAGGAATTATATGAAAGACAATAGCAAAGGAGGAAGCCATGGAACAGACTGCGAATATTACTGCTGTAAGAGTTGACGCAAAGTCTCGTGAAAAATCTGGACTGGCAAAGCTCCTGCTTTCAATGGCCAAAATCGGTGTAATCGGCTTCGGCGGCGGCAGCGCCCTGATTCCGGTAATCGAGGATGAAGTCGTAGATGAGCAGAAGCTGATCAGTAAAAAAGATTACGATGAAGAAGTGGTTTCAGCCTGCGTCACACCTGGAGCCCTTCCAGTCGAGATAGCAGCAGGAGTTGGCAGAAAGACCTTCGGTTTAAAGGGAATGATCCTTGCAGCACTCCTGATGGCACTTCCGGGAGCCTTCCTTACAGTGCTTCTGCTCTCAGTCCTTTCAGGCAGAACAGATTCCTCACTCGATGTGATCAGATACATCTCAATCGGCCTCGGCGGTTTCATCTCAAGCCTTCTCGCAAACTATGCGTACAAGACCACAAAGACAGCCAGCCGCGAGGGCAGAAAAACCCTGATTGCATCAGTTATCATAATGATAACGGTATTCGCACTCACAGGTTTAAAGAGCCTGTTTTCTCTTTTAGGTCTTGAAAAAATAGCCGACAGCCTTATAAAGCTTTCTACTTTTCAGGTACTGATGCTTTCATTTGCGATACTTATCGCAGTCTATGCAGTACAGACCTTTTTAAAAAATAAAAAGCAGAAGAGCGTTAAAACAGATTCAAAGTCTAAAAGGGTTTCTTATTCTTCAATAATTATTGAGACAGCTGCATGGCTTGGATTCGCAGTAATCCTTACAGTACCTGCAATCTTAGTTCTGGGTGACGGAATCAGCTACATCCTCAAGGGATTTGCTTCATCCTTCATGTCTTTCGGTGGCGGAGATGCTTACCTGTCAGTAGCCGATGGACTTTTCGTAAATACAGGAATGGTTAAGGAAAACGACTTCTACGGAATCCTTGTACCAATCGCAAACGTACTTCCAGGCTCTATCCTTTCAAAAATCCTCACAGGAGTCGGATACCTGATCGGCGCAGAGCAGTCAGGAGTTCAGGCAGGAATCGCCGGAGCACTAGCAGGATTCGCTATAAGCGTAGCAGCCTCAGGAATGGTATTCGGAGTAGTCTACTGGATTTTCAGAACCTTCGAGAACGTTTCATTTTTCCAGCTTGTAAGCAAGTGGATAAGACCTATAATCAGCGGACTTCTTCTTGGAGTCATGGTAACAATGTTTAAGACTAACGTGCAGACTGCAGGTGCACTTGGCTACGGAAAGGCAGGAGTGCTTGTTATCACAGCAGTTATCACTGTCGCCGATCTCTATTTTCTCAATAGAAAAAAGACCGGAAACCTGATCCCGATGGCAGCCTCCGCAGCTGCCGGAGCACTTGCACTTCTTGCCATCTGAAGGTAATAAAAATTAGGAAAAAGTATGTCAGAAAAGAAAACACCAAATGATTTTACAAATGAAAAAATAAATACCGGCGTCCTTATCATAGGTGGTGGCACGGCTGGCTGTTACGCGGCTGAGTTCATCGGAGAAAATTCTCCTTACCAGGTAGTAGTGGCAGAGAAGGCCGACATAAAGCGAAGCGGCTGTCTTGCAGCCGGAGTAAATGCCTTGAATGCCTACATCTCAGGCGGGCACACACCGCAGGACTATGTCGAGTACGCGAGGAAAGACGCAGAGGGAATCGTAAGAGATGACCTGCTCCTTACAATTGCTGAAAAAGTAAACGCCGTCACCGAGGACCTCGAGAAAAAGGGACTTGTCATCCTAAAGGACAAGGACGGAAACTATGTCACCCGTGGCTGGCGCAATGTAAAAATAAACGGTGAGAACATCAAGCCGCTTTTAGCCGAGAACGTCTACAAGCAGAAAAATGTCCGGGTTATCAATCATATAAATATCACGGATCTGAAGTATGAGGGCGAAAAAGTCACCGGTGCCTACGGATTTTCTGTAAGAGACCAGAAATTCTATGAGATAAATGCCAAGGCAGTTCTTATAGCAACAGGTGGTGCGGCCGGGCTCTACAGACCAAATAACCCTGGATTTTCAAGGCATAAGATGTGGTATCCTCCGTTTAACACTGGAGCAGGATACGCGATGGGAATCAGGGCAGGAGCCGAGATGACTACCCTTGAGAACAGGTTCGTGGCCCTGCGATGTAAGGATACAATAGCCCCGACCGGAACCATAGCCCAGGGAGTTGGAGCAAAGCAGCTTAATTCCAAGGGAGAGATCTACGAGACAAAATACGGAATCACAACACCGGAGCGAATTTACGGAACAGTAGAGGAGAAACGCGCGGGACGGAGCCCGTGTTACTTGAAGACAAAGGGCATTTCAAAGGAAGCCGAGGAAGACCTCTACAAGGCTTATCTGAATATGGCGCCTTCACAGACGCTTAAATGGATAGAATCAGGAAAAGGTCCTTCAGAGGAAAATGTAGAGATCGAGGGAACCGAGCCGTACGTCGTAGGCGGACACACAGCCGGTGGCTACTGGGTAGACACCGAGAGACGAACAACTCTTAATGGTCTCTATGCAGCAGGCGATGTCGCAGGAGGAGCCCCACAGAAGTATGTGACTGGCGCACTTGCCGAAGGAGAAATCGCCGCTAAGACGATAATAGCTGACTTGGATAAAAATACAGGCAGCAGGCCAACCGGAGAATTGTCGGAAGACACCGGCATCAGATCAAATGGAGATTTGACAGAAACCGAAAACAGCTCAGCCGGAAAATCTACAGAAAGCGATGTATTTTTCCAATACAAAAAGCATTTCAATGAGACCGAAACCCTGCTCAGCTGTGAGCAGGCGGAGGAAGCCATGCAGAAGATTATGGATGAGTACGCCGGAGGAATCGCAACTGACTACAGGTACAATGAGACCGGACTTGATATAGCCTCAACCCGCATAGCTGACCTGGTAAAGCTTTCCGATACATTGAAAGCAGACGACATGTACGACCTGTTAAAAATTTACGAACTTAAAGATCGTTTAACTGTCTGTCTGGCGCTGATAGCTCACATGAAGGCGAGAAAAGAAACCAGGTGGCACATCTTCGGAGAAAACGCCGACCATCCAAATCAGGATAAAAAGTACGACTGCTATGTAAACTCAGTCTACAAGGATGGTGAGATACAGGTTATATACCGGCCACTGGTAAAGGATACGCCGGAATCCCTTAAGAGACGATGACTGGCGGGGGTCACCATATAAATACGCTTTGAGACTGAAAGGCATGTGACAGATGAGTGTAGCGATAAATAAATCAAAATGCATCGGCTGCGGCCGCTGCACCGAGGCCTGTCCCGGCAACCTGCTCTGGATAGGCGAGGACAAAAAAGCATATATAAAGGACGTGCGGGACTGCTGGGGCTGCACCTCCTGTATCAAGGAATGTCCGGTATCAGCGATTAATTTTTTCTTGGGAGCAGATATCGGCGGCAGGGGCTCTGTGATGACAGTCGAAAAAGACGGACAGTTTAACAACTGGAATATCGTAAAGCCTGACGGAGAGCTTAAGACCATAATTGTGGACAGTAAAAGCTCTAACAAATATTAGGACAGCGGTCATTTTTTAAAGAGAGACAGAAAGGAAAAATAAATGAGTAAATTATCACACCTGGATGCGCTTGAGGCAGAAGCCATCTACATCATAAGAGAAGTAGCCGCGGAATGTGAGAAGCCGGTAATGCTCTATTCTATCGGAAAGGACAGCACGGTAATGCTTCACCTGGCGCTGAAGGCATTTTATCCGGAGAAGCCGCCATTCCCATTTTTACATGTAAATACGACGTGGAAATTCCACGAGATGATAGAATTCAGAGACGCGCAGGCCAAGAAGTACGGCCTCGACATGATTGAATGGATCAATCAGGACGGAGTCAAGGCAGGCATCAACCCGTTTGACAACGGAGCAGCCTACACCGATATCATGAAGACACAGGCCTTAAAGCAGGCGCTCACGACCTACAGTTTCACCGCGGCATTTGGCGGCGGCAGACGAGATGAGGAGAAGTCGAGAGCGAAGGAGAGAATTTTCTCATTCAGAAATTCAGCTCAGGCGTGGGATCCGAAGAACCAGAGACCGGAGATGTGGAAGCTCTACAACACCCAGATCAACAAGGGTGAGAGCATCAGAGTCTTCCCGCTGTCGAACTGGACAGAGAAGGATATCTGGCAGTACATCCAGAGAGAGCATTTGGAAATCGTCTCACTTTACTACGCGAAGGAGCGCCCGTGCATCGAGCGCGACGGCAACATCATAATGATAGATGACGACCGTATTGTTAAAAAATTAAACTTAAAGCCGGAGGATATCCAGCACAAGAAGATAAGGTTCCGTACCCTCGGGTGCTACCCGCTTACAGGTGGAATCGAATCAGACGCAGATACGCTTGACGCTATAGTTGATGAGACTCTTGGAGCAGTCGAGTCCGAGAGAACAAGCCGTGTAATTGATCACGACGGAGCAGCAAGCATGGAGAGACGTAAACGGGAAGGATATTTCTAAAATGAGCGGATTACTTAAATTTATCACCTGCGGAAGCGTAGATGACGGAAAATCAACACTTATAGGACATTTACTTTACGACGCGAAGCTTATCTACGCGGACCAGGAGGAAGCGCTTAAGCTTGACTCCAAGGTCGGAAGCCGCGGTGGAGACATCGATTATTCACTGCTTCTTGATGGCCTTATGGCTGAGCGTGAGCAGGGAATCACGATAGATGTAGCCTACAGATATTTTACTACAGATAACAGAAGCTTCATCTGCGCCGATACACCGGGACACGAGGAGTACACCAGGAACATGGCCTGCGGAGCCTCATTTGCGGACCTTGCCATAATCCTTATAGACGCGACACAGGGAGTGCTGACCCAGACCAGAAGACACGCGAGGATCTGCGCTCTGATGGGAATCAGATATTTTGTCTTCGCAGTGAACAAAATGGATCTGACAGGCTACTCAGAGGACACCTATAAAAAAATAGAGAAGCAGATCGAGGATCTGAAGAATGAGCTGTCACTCTACAGTGTAGTTATTATCCCGGTATCAGCAACCGAGGGTGACAATATCACGAAGCGCTCCACAAATATGGACTGGTACAAGGGCCCGGTTCTTCTGAACTATCTCGAGACGGTGGATATAGATGAGGCTACGGAAGCAGAAAAAGGCTTCTATATGCCGGTTCAGAGAGTATGCCGTCCTAACCACGAATTCAGAGGATTCGAGGGACAGATAGAGCACGGAACCATTCATAAGGGAGACTCTGTAAGGACTCTTCCGAGCGGAGAGGAAGCACATGTAAAGAGCATAATCGTAGCCGATCATAAAGAGGATTGCGCTATAGAAGGACAGCCGGTCACGATCCAGCTCGACAGAGAGGTCGATGTCTCGAGAGGCTGCGTCATCGAATCAGGGACTGACCTCAGGAGCGCGGATACCTTTGAGACAGAGCTCTTATGGATGGACGATACCGATCTTACTCTTGGAAAGAATTTCCTGGTAAAGCTCGGAACAAAGCTTATCCCGGGCATTGTCACCGATATCAGATATAAGATCGATATCAACACCGGTGAGCATCAGAATACGGATACTCTGAAGAAAAATGAGATAGCTGTCGTGACCATTGCAGTAACCGAGCCAGTGATCGCTGCCCGGTTTAACGATTACAGGACAATGGGTGAGCTGATCCTGATAGACAGGATCTCAAATATGACATCGGCATGCGGTGTCATCACGAAGCTTGTGGATGGGCAGACCAAGCACCGCCGCGCGGCCGATCGAACCGCGAGAAGCGCCCTTAACTGGCAGACACCGCTTATAGTAGAGTTCAGACCTGATGATGATCATATCCCTGCAGATGTGATAGGCGAGGCGGAGTATCGGCTTGTCAGAGCGGGCCGTCACACCTACCTGTATCATCCGAGAAATGGCGAGGACTACGCGAATGTCGTCAGACATCTCTATGAGGCCGGACTTATAGTTCTTCTGGTCCTCGACAAGGACGCCGGGACAGACGACAGACTTTCATCAGATGAGCATTACAAGACCTGGGATTCGATCAGTGGTTTAAATGATAAACATGAAGTGACATCGGAAGAGATTTCTGATAGAATATTCAAGATTTCGAATTCAGCAATAACGCTGGATACAAATAACTGGATCATCTGATCGGGGAGGTGCCGTGAATAGTAACGATTCACTATTAGAAAAGAGGAATAAATGAGTAATACCAACGCAAAGCAGATCCATACAGGAATGCGGGCCATTGACCTCGCCTACTGCGGCATGTTTGTAGCGCTTATGGTCATCGGAGCAAAGATCAATATCGTGCTTCCTATCGGGACAGGAGTCACCGTATCACTGCAGATACTTTTTGCAGTGATGGCCGGTCTTCTGCTCGGAGCCAGGGACGGATTCATCAGTGTATTTATCTACCTTCTGATCGGACTTCTGGGACTTCCGGTCTATGCGCATGGAGGCGGACTCTGGTATGCCTTGAAGCCTACGTATGGCTTTATCATAGGATTTGTTTCCGCAGCCTTCCTTGCGGGACTTTTAAGGGGCCTGCTTAAAAAGAGAACACTCGCCGCGTTCCTGATCGCCGGTGAGATAGGGATGCTGTCCTATTATCTGTGGGGACTTCTCTATTTTTACCTGATTTCAGATTTCTTTCTGCCGAACGCACAGCCGATAGGATTCAAGGAACTCATGACTGTATGGTTTTTAAGCACAGTCTGGATCGACGCGATAATCGCAGGTCTGGCTTCGGTGATAGCGTACAGGCTTTATCCTGTAGTTGAAAGGCTCAGAGAAAATTTCAGGTAGCATATGACATATTTTCCATTTTACTGCGATATAGAACAGAAGAAATGGCTCCTCGTCGGAGGAGGCAGAGTGGCGGCTGGCAAGTTCAGCCGTCTTATTGCGTTTACAGAAAAAATTACTGTGATCGCGCCGGATATCTCCATTGAGATAAGAGAAAATGCACCCTCCGGAGTTCTTTTTCTCGAAAGGGATTTTGATGAGGCTGATCTGGGCAGGGCCGATATCGTCGTTGCGGCGACCGGAGACAAACAGCTTAACGCCTGGATCGCCTCCGCATGCAGGAGCAGGGGGATCCCGGTAAACGCTGTTGATGATCCTGACAACTGCGATTTTATTTTTCCTGCTATAATAAAAAGGGGCAGGCTTACTGTAAGCGTTTCGACTGATGGAGCAAGTCCTGTCTACGCCGCGGCACTGAAGAAAGAGATCAGCGATCTGGTGCCGGAGGATATTGACCTTATCCTTGAAAAAATGGCTGCTCTGCGTAAAACTGTTCCTGAGAGATTTCCTTCCTTTACGCAGCATGAGCGCGGGATGCTTTACAGAAAGGCTCTGGATCAGCTGCTTGAAGACAGTGGGGCAGAAGTGGATATTGAGGCGATTGCCGCGGAAATAATGAAATTTCACTGAATGTAAGAGGATTTTATGAGTGACATGGTAATTGCGTCGCGTGGCAGCATGCTTTCACTGGCGCAGGTTGATATAGTGGACACACAGCTGAAAAAAGCTGGGGTGAATTCTGAAAGGCTCATCATATCAACAAAAGGCGATATAAATACTTCAAAGGCACTTAAGGATATAGGAGGTAACGGCCTGTTTGTGCGTGAAATTGAGGCGGCATTGTCAGACCACCGGGCTGATATAGCGGTGCACAGCGCAAAGGATCTGCCTTATGAGCTCGCGGATGGAATGACTATAGGCGCCGTGATGAGAGCGGCAAGTCCGGCTGATCTGCTTGTGATAAAGTCTGGTCATGAGAAGCATCTGCAGATCATCGGAACAGGAAGCACCAGGCGAAGCTCTGCGATAAAAAAGCTTTATCCGGAAACGTCAGTCAAGAATATCCGAGGCAATGTCGAAACCCGTCTCAGAAAGCTCTCTGAAGAGGATTACGATGCAATTGTTATCGCGAGCGCCGGTGTAGACAGGCTTGGAATCGACCTGAGTGGTTACACTGTAAAAAGATTTTCGCCTGACGAGATGATTCCAGCCTGTGCACAGGGTATTGTGGCTGTCGAGTGCAGAAGTGACGACGCAAAGACGCGTTCCATCCTTGAAAAAATAAACGACAGCGAGACGCAGAAGCGTTTTGTTGTAGAGCGGTATCTGTTTGAGCTGATGAAGGCAGACTGCTCTCTTGCCGTTGGTGTTCATGCTGTAATCTCTGGAGAAGAATTGACAGTTTACGGTCTATTTGAAGGCCGCACCGCCTCACGAACCGGCAGATACAGCAACTATAAGACAATCTGCAAAGAAATCGCAGAGGAAATATACAGACAGTAAGATTTGTCCATTCATAGGTGGGACTTGTTTTTTAATCATCCAGCGGAGTTACGTGTGGAAATCCAAAAATCACGAAATCACACGTAGTGGAAGTCGAAGGATTACGTGTGAAAATAAGAAAACAGCAAAATCACACGTAGTCGAAGACAATGGATTACGTGTGAAAAAGGGAAAACAGCAAAATCACACGTAGTGGAGGTCGAAGGATTACGTGTGAAAATAAGAAAACAGCAAAATCACACGTAGTCGAAGACAATGGATTACGTGTGAAAAAGGGAAAACAGCAAAATCACACGTAGTGGAGGTCGAAGGATTACGTGTGAAAATAAGAAAACAGCAAAATCACACGTAGTGGAAGTCGATAGACTACGTGTGGAAATCAATAAAAGGCAAAATCACACGTAGTCGAAGTCGAAGGACTACGTGTGAAAATCAAGAAAAGGCAAAATCACACGTAGCCGAAGTCGATAGATTACGTGTGAAAATAAGAAAAACACAAAATCACACGTAGTGGAAGATTTGGTTAGGTAAGTTCATGGGAAAAATAGGTAGTGTTTGCCTGGTTGGCGCGGGTTGCGGTAAGGACCTGATTACGATTGAAGGCATGAATGCGTTAAAGAATGCTGAGGTCGTGGTTTACGATGATTTAATTGATGACGGACTGCTTTCTGAGGCGCCTGCAAATGCCGAAAAAATCTATGTTGGGAAGCGCTATAACAAGCACAGTAAGAAACAGGATGAAATCAATCAAATACTGATAGCTAAAGCAAGCGAGGGCAAGAGAGTTGTCCGTCTTAAAGGTGGCGATGCTTTTGTTTTTGGTCGCGGTGGCGAAGAATATATAGCTGTAACTGATGCTGGATTTACCTGCAAAGTAATTCCTGGGATAAGCTCCGCAATTGCGGTTCCAGAGCATGTCGGAATTCCGGTGACACACCGCGGCGTAGCCCGCTCTTTTACAGTTGTAACAGGTCATACGATGGATGGTACATATGAGAATTTTGAGGCACTTGCACACCTGGAAGGCACCCTTGTATTTCTTATGGGACTTCATTCCTGTTCTCACATCTCAGATGAGTTGATAAAATATGGCAAGTCTCAGGACACGCCTGCTGCGATTATCTCAAACGGCTTCTCACCAGAAGAGAAACGCTATGATACAACACTTAAAGATTTGGCCGCGACAGCAAAGCAGGCTAAGTCACCGGCAGTAATTGTAATCGGCGATACCGCCGGCCTGCATTTTTCAGATGATAATCTCTATACGACAGAAAAAAATGCCACAAATCAGCCATCGGCTGAGAGCCAGCAAGCGCACAGCGTTAAGATTGAGTCATTTCAGAGCATTGATGAAAATGAATTTTTGGAGATTCACGCTGTTGAGAAACCTCTTTCAGGTGTACGAATTGCAGTGACTGGGACTGAGAATTTTTCAAAAAAAACGGTAGAGACGCTCAGCAGATACGGGGCTGATGCCAAGGCTGTAAAAACGATCGAGATAGTACCGAAAGAAACAATAGATTATCGAGAGATAAATAAATACAATTGGCTTGTCTTTACGAGTTCAAATGGTGTTAGAATCTGGTTTGAAGGATTTAAGAAAGATGGTTGTGATCTTAGAACACTAGCGGGAATAAAGATTGCTGTAATAGGAAAAGGCACAGCAGACACTTTGAAATCTTATGGCTTGATGCCGGATTTCATACCAACGGAGTTCACGGCAGAGACTCTGGGCAGGGAATTGGGACAAAAGATTAGAGCATCAGGAAGTCCAGAAAACGAACGCGTGCTTATTCTACGTGCAAAAAAAGGCTCAAAGGCGCTTACAGAGGAATTTGAGAAAGCAGGCATATACTTCAAAGATACAGCAATCTACGATACAGAACCAGTAACAGTAGAACGCAATTCTTTTGCAGACAGCGATTATATCGTCTTTGGAAGTGCAGGCGGGGTGGACGCTTTTTTTCAACACGTATATGAGCTTCCAGCTAAAGTAAGGCTCGTTGCTATCGGCAGCTATACAGCAGAGAAGCTTCTTAAATACACTGGCAAGCCAGTTATCACTGCAAAGGAATTTACTGCGGAGGGAATTGCGAAGGCAATTATTTCCCAAAAGAATTGAAATCAATTGACAAGCAAAATTCAAATCTGAATTCCGTAACAAACATCAAAAATCAGTGAATGGTACGGAAAAGATACTCAGGAGAAGCATATGACACTACAGCAGCTTAATTACGTAGTAAAAATTGCAGAGACGAAGTCCATGAACAAGGCCGCGAAGGAGCTCTATGTCACGCAGTCGGCGCTGTCAAGCACGATAAAGTCGTTAGAGGACGAGCTCGGAACGGAAATCTTCATCAGGACAAATCGCGGAATGGTGCTTACGACGGATGGAGAGAAGCTGTTATCATACGCCAGGCAGATAGTAAAAATGACCGACATGATCACAGAGAAGTTCCACAAGGACGAGACAAAGCGGCATTTTGGAGTGTCGACACAGCATTACTCATTCGTGGTCGATGCCTTTGTAATGCTTGCAAAGGAGCTCGAGATCAACAGCTATGACCTATCAGTGGATGAGACAAAAACGGCAGAGATCATAGAGAATGTCAAGAATCTCCGCAGTGAGCTGGGAATCCTATATCTCGATGAGTTCAACAGGAAGCCGCTCACAAAGACGTTTAAGGAGAATGGCCTTGAGTTTGAGCCGCTCTACGACTGCCCGGTATATGTGTTCATAGGAACAAATCATCCTCTTGCCCATAAGAAAAAAATCACCTTCGAGGAGCTTGCGCCGTACCCGTGCCTGGCCTTCGACCAGGGAGAAAACAACGCGTTTTATTTTTCAGAGGAGGTACTAAGCACAGAGCAGTACCCAAGAAAAATAAGAGCAAACGACAGGGCAACGATGATAGAGCTGATGATAGGATTAGATGGCTATACCCTTGGCTCCGGAATTCTGGTCAACGAATTGACAGACACACAGTTTGTGGCAATACCATTTGACACAGATGATGTGATGACGATTGGCTATATCCACAGGAAGGATATCCCACTAAGCGACCTCGCGCAGCGCTACTTGGAGATTTTGAACACATACATCAACAGATGACAATCTCCCTGTTCTGTCTGAGAAGGGGCCCTCTCTACTTGTCGTAAATCTGATTTTGATGTAAAGTATAAAGAGCGATTTTATATATTGTTGAGTAAAGCTGCCGCCCACTGTGGCAGCTGTTAAAAGATAATTACAGAGGTGAACAAATGAAGACCGGACTTATAGTAGAGGGCGGCGGAATGAAATGTGCGTACTCCGCAGGGGTACTTGATGTATTTATAGAGAACGGAATAGATTTCGACTATGTGAGTGGAGTGTCGGCAGGAAGCGCCTGTGCGGCATCATTTTTTGCAGGACAGAGGGAGAGAAACAGAAGGTTCTACTCGATACACTCGATGTCCAAGAAGTACGCAGGAGTCGAGAACCTGATGAAGACCGGAAGCTTTTTCGGACTAGACTACATCTATTCCACACTTACAAACAGCGATGGAGCAGATCCGCTCGACTTCCCTGCACTGATGGCAAACCCTGCAGAGTTCGAAGTAGTAGCTACAGATGCGGTAACAGGACACGCAGTATATTTTGATAAGAGCGATATGAGCCAGGACCATTACGAGGCAATAAAGGCCAGCTGTGCCCTGCCAGTCATGAGCAATCCGCAGGTCGTAAACGGAAGAGAGTATTTCGACGGTGGAGTAAGCGATTCGATACCAATCCAGAGGGCATATGAAAAGGGAGTAAGAAAGGCAGTCGTTATTTTTTCAAAGCCGGAAGGCTATCTGATGCAGCCACAGAAGCACAGACCTATCTATTCAGTGGCGCTTCACAGATATCCGGCAATAGTTTACAGACTAAACCACAGACACGAATTCTATAACAGACAGATTACAAAGGTTAGAAAATTAAGAGACGAGGGCAAGGTGCTTACTTTTTCACCGTCATCAAAGATAAAGGTCGGCACATATAAAGTTGATCAGGACGTGATGGAAGCACTCTACGCAAATGGAAGACGGGATGCAGAGGCGAGAGTTTCAGAGCTTAAGGATTTTTTAGGACTGAAATAGGAGAATTATATTGAAAGGTAAAAATTTCTGCCTGGCATTTTTGCCGCCAATTATTATCCTGGGCGTACAGAGTCTGGTTTCACTGATTGCTGTGGGAATAGCCGTTCTGGGATCAGCATTAGGCAATGGGGCATCTCAGTCCTATGAGAGCTATATGTCAAAAATCTCAGACATGAATCTGATAGGGATTTCGCTGCTGATTTACAGTGTAATAGCGATAGCGGTATTTGCACCGTGGTGGTCAAAAAAGCGCGTGACCTTTGATTCACGCCGGATGTCATTCAGGGGATTTAAAGCTTTCCGTCTGATAATCGGCATCATTCTCTTTGTAGTAGGAGCCCAGATAGTATGCAGCTTTCTTTTGAATTTTCTCGGAGCAGCCTTTCCAAGCGAGCTTGACAAGTATTCAAAGCTTATGGAGGAGTCGGGACTTGACGTGGCAGGCATCACACCAGCCATGGTCATCTATTCCGCAGTGCTCGGACCGATAGCGGAGGAGCTTGCATTCAGGGGACTTTCACTCGGTTACTTTAAAAAGGCTCTGCCGTCGTTCGCACTTGCGAATATTTTTCAGGCACTGCTTTTTGGCTTTATTCATCTGAATTTTATGCAGGGAGCATACGCCTTTCTGATGGGACTGCTCCTCGGATATGTGGCACACAGGACAGGAAGCCTGCTGCTTTCTATCGTACTGCATATCTGCTTTAACTCCAGCTCATTTATTCTGGAGACTGTGTCACCAAAGTTTATTAATGGCGGAGCATTCTGTGCTTTTACAGTGCTGGTGCTTTCTATGATGGCAGTCTATGTGGCACTTGTACTGCTTATCAGCTCTCAGCCAATGGCTAAGGAGAAATAATGTCTTTTGTTCATCTGCACACCCATACTCAGTACTCGATACTGGATGCGTCGAATAAGATAGACAACTACATACAAAGACTTAAGGACCTCGGAATGAGCGCCGGAGCGATAACAGACCATGGAAACATGTACGGCGCGATTGAATTTTACCAGAAAGCAATGAAAGCAGACATCAAGCCGATAATCGGCTGTGAGATGTATGTGGCGACCGGCAGCAGGTTCGATAAGTCTTCTCAAAAAGGTGATACGAGATACTATCACCTTGTTTTATTATGTGAAAATATGACCGGCTACAAAAATCTGATTAAGCTGGTTTCCATAGGAAATACCGAGGGGTTCTATTTCAAGCCCCGGGTCGATCACGAGTGCCTCGAAAAGTATCACGAGGGCCTGATCTGTCTTTCAGCCTGCATTGCCGGAGAGGTGGCGCAGAACGCGCAGATTTCATACGAAAAGGCAAAGGAGGCTGCGCTCTGGCACGATAAAGTTTTTGGGCATGGTAATTATTATCTCGAGATGCAGGACCATCAGGATGGGAGCCTGCTGCAGAAGGTCACGAACCAGACAGTTATTAGAATACACCAGGAGACAGGAATCCCACTTGTAGTCACAAATGACTGTCACTATACGCTTCCGGAGGATGCGGCAGCTCACGATGTACTTCTGTGCATGCAGGAAAACAAGCTCGTGACAGATACCGACCGAATCACCTACGAGGGCGGGCAGTACTATGTCAAGAGTGAGGACGAGATGCGTTCACTTTTCCCAGGATTCGATGAGGCCATCGACAACACTGGAAAAATAGCCGAGCGCTGCGACGTCCGCTTCGAATTTAACGTCTATAAAAAGCCGGCCTATACACTGCCTGAGGGGCACGAGAATCAGACTGCACTTGAATTCCTGACAGAGCTTATTAAAAAAGGCTTCAAGGAGAAGTTCGAGGACAATCCTGAGTATAATGCAGACCAGGTTGAGGCGATAAGAAAGGATACCGAGGACGAGCTGAAGGTCATTACGGATAAAGGCTTCGTCGAGTACATCCTTATCGTCTGGGACTACATCAACTGGGCAAACACCCACGGCTGTAAGACCGGCCCGGGCCGAGGCTCTGCTGCTGGAAGCCGCGTCTGCTACTGTATAGGGATCACAACTGTCGACCCAGTAAAGTACAATCTTCTTTTCGAGCGATTCTTAAATCCTGAGAGAGTTTCGATGCCTGATATCGACGTCGATTTCGAAGATAAGGAGAGAGGCCGGGTCATAAACGACTACATCTTCAAAAAATACGGGCAGGACCACGTTAGCCTTATCACGACATTCCAGAATATGAAGGCCAAGGCTGTCATAAAGGATGTGGGACGTGCGATGGGAATTCCGTACTCTGTGACTAATCAGGTATCAAAGCTTATCCCAAATGAGCTGAATATTACGCTTCAGGAAGCACTCAACAAGAGTCCTGACTTAAAGGCTGTTGCAGAGGAATCTGAAGAAAATAAAAGATGGTTTTCAACCTCTATGGAGCTCGAAGGCATACCGAAGTCTACAGGAGTCCATGCTGCAGGAGTCGTTATCTACCCTGAAAAGGCTGATGAGTGTATGCCACAGGGGCGGTCAAAGGACGGAACGCCTGCCTGCGAGTATAATATGATCCAGCTCGAGCAGCTTGGATATCTGAAGATGGACTTCTTAGGACTGCGGACCCTTACAGTTATAAAAGACGCTGTGCAGAATGTCCGCGATTCCAAAGGAAAAGACATCGATATAGATAAAATTGATCTCGACGATCAGAATGTTCTCTCATTTATCGGTACAGGAAAGACTGACGGTGTTTTCCAGCTTGAGTCTGCGGGAATGCAGTCCTTCATGAAGGAGCTCAAGCCTTCGCACTTTGAGGATATCATAGCCGGTATTTCACTTTACAGGCCGGGACCGATGGATTTTATCCCGGACTATATCAAGGGGAAAAAGGACCCGGACGCGGTAGTCTACAAGTGCAAAGGACTTGAACCAATACTTAAAGATACTTACGGCTGCATAGTTTACCAGGAGCAGGTCATGCAGATAGTCCAGCGGCTTGCTGGCTATTCGATGGGACAGGCTGATATCGTAAGACGTGCGATGTCGAAGAAGCATCAGGATGAAATCGATGCCGGCCGTCATACCTTCGTCTATGGAAATGACATACCGGAAGGCGAGAAGGGCTATGTGCCTGGCTGTATCAAAAATCATATCTGTGATACAGATGAGGAGTCAGAGCGTGTCGCAAACGAGATCTACGATTCGATGATCGACTTCGCGAAGTACGCTTTCAATAAATCCCATGCGGCCTGCTATGCCGTTTTAAGTATGCAGACGGCCTGGCTCAAATATTACTACCCGGCGGAGTATATGGCAGCACTTCTTACCTCTGTCATGGATTCATCGTATAAGATGGTAGACTATTTAAATGCAGCAAAGGATATGGGGATAAAGGTTCTCCCACCGGATGTAAATACCGGAGTAGGTGAATTTTCAGTCGAGGGAGATGATATCCGTTTTGGCCTTGATGCAATAAAGGGTATCGGAGAAAATCTGGTAGTAGATATACTTAATGAGAGAAACCGGGCAGGTAGATTTGTCTCCTATGACGATTTTTTAACCCGCTGCATTCCGATAGGACTTAAGAAAAATCAGGTCGAGAACCTTGTGAAATCCGGCGCCTGTGACTGCTTCGGCTACCACAGGAGAGAGATGTATGCCGGAATCAATTCTATGATGGACGACATCGCAAGGGAGCAGAAAGAATCGGTATCGGGCCAGATGTCATTTATGGATATGCTTGGTGGAGAAGAGAGAAAAAGGTTCGAGCACAGGGTTCCAACTGCTCCTGAGTTCGACCGTGATATGAAGCTTTCTTTTGAGAAAGAAGTACTTGGAATCTACATAAGCGGGCACCCTTTAGAGGAATATCTGCCAGTCATAAAGAAGAATGCAAATCTTTCTTCAAAGGACTTCAGGCTCAATGATGAATCTGGGACACCTGCTGTAAGACAGAATCAGAAAGGAACCATTGCAGTCGTTATAACTGATATCTCAGTAAAGTACACTAAGACAAACAGGGCAATGGCCTTTGTTACAGGTGAAGATCTGCAGGGCTCGCTTGAGATGATTTTTTTCCCGGACTGCTATGACAAGTACAGGAGCGAATTAAAAGAAGATCTTAAGTGCCTGATAAAGGGACATGCGTCTGTAGATGATGAGAAGGATGCAACCTTTATTGTTGATGAGCTGATAAATTTTGAGAGTATCCCGAAGGAGGTATGGGTCAGATTCCCTGACAGGGCTTCCTACGAGGAGAAGAAAAAAGCTCTTGATGATCTGGTAGCCAACACAGAATCAGGAAGGGATTCGTGCATCATCTATCTGGCTGCAACAAAGCAGATGAAACATCTCCCGAAGACGATAGATTCGGACGGACTTTTTATAGATCTGCTTATGAAAATAGCCGGTGAAAGAAATGTAAGCGTTACCGGTGGAAGAATATAGATTAAAACCCTTGAAACTGACGCTGAAAAGCATTAAAATGAACGGCGGAGAAATATTTTTGGAGGAATAATGATATGGCTAATGAAGTAAAGACTATAGGCGTACTTACCAGTGGAGGCGACGCACCTGGAATGAATGCCTGCATCAGAGCAGTTGTTCGTCAGGCTATTGCCAGAGGAAGAAAAGTCATGGGTGTACACAGAGGCTATGCAGGTCTTCTTAACGAAGAGATTGAGCCTATGGATACACACAGCGTTTCAGATATAATCTCAAGAGGTGGTACTATCCTTCAGACTGCACGCTGCCTTGAGTTCAAGGAACTCGAGTATCAGAAGAAGGCCGCAGATATCTGCCGTAAGCATAATATCGACGGTCTTGTAGTAATTGGCGGCGACGGTTCATTCAAGGGAGCTCAGAAGCTCTCAGCTCAGGGAATCAACACTATCGGTGTTCCTGGAACCATCGACCTCGATATTGCCTGCACTGACTACACTATAGGTTTTGATACAGCTGTAAATACAGCAATGGACGCTATCGATAAGGTTCGTGATACCTCTACTTCTCATGAGAGATGCTCAATCATCGAGGTTATGGGACGTGGCGCCGGATATATCGCACTCTGGTGCGGTATCGCAAATGGAGCTGAGGATGTTCTTCTTCCTGAGCTCTATGACTATGATGAGCAGACCATCGTAAACCACATCATCGATGGCAGACGCCGTGGTAAGCAGCATCATATCATCGTAAACGCTGAGGGAATCGGACATTCAGCATCTATGGCAAAGCGTATCGAGGCAGCTACAGGAATTGAGACCCGTGCTACTATTCTTGGCCATATGCAGCGTGGTGGTTCACCTACAGCTATGGACAGAGTCTATGCTTCTACAATGGGTGCTATGGCTGTTGATCTTCTCTGCGAAGGAAAGAGCGACAGACTTGTAGCTCACAAGCATGGTGATTTCGTAGACTTCGATATAGATGAGGCTCTCGCTATGCAGAAGACCCTTGACCCGTATCAGGTTGAGATCTGCAAGACACTCGGAAACAGCGACTACAAGCTTACAGACTAAGTGATCACTTCAAAAAACAACGAGCTTATCAAATATATAAAAAAAATCTCGTCGAAGGCGAAGGTCCGTAGACTGGATAAGGTATTT
>SAMEA3663178__coassemble_208_pt1 | contig 19298 bp, 16 predicted proteins | sample SAMEA3663178__metabat2_low_PE_006 | metagenome-assembled genome bin SAMEA3663178 (sample SAMEA3663178) | pig gut metagenome | biome: pig gut; feature: pig-associated habitat; material: faeces | place: Denmark | collected 2012
TTTACTGTAAACTCTGAGTCGTAGTCGTCCTCCACAATAAAAGCGTCCCTGTGCTTTGCCCAGTTTATGTACTCTGCACGCTTCGAGGCATCCGCAGTGGCGCCGGATGGATAACTGTGAAAAGGCGTCACATGAAGAACCCCTGACTTTGTCCGCTGTAGAGCAGACGATGTGATACCGTCTGGACCCATTTGAAGCTTCTCGATGGAGGCGCCGTTTTGAGCGTATATTTTTTCAATCATCTCATATGAAGGATCCTCAATTCCGTAAATCCTGTCACGTCCAAGCATCATAACTATGATTCCGTACAGGTACTCTGCGCCGCTCCCGACGAGGATCTGCTCGGGACTGACCTTCATTCCACGGTTTCTAAGCAGATAGGCAGCTATAGCCTGGCGAAGGTCAAGCCGCCCCTGATTTTCCGACTTCACAAAAAGCTTCTCGCCCTCATCTGAAAGAACCCTCCGCACTGTCTTTGCATACGAAAGAAACGGAAAATTCGCGACAGGCGGCACAACAAACTCCTCTTTGTAAGGAGAATTCATTTTTCCAAATGAATTGCTCTCATGCGATGCTTTTATTTTTTCAAGAGAAGAGCCCTTTTGCGAGCTGTCTCTATTTCCCATCATCTCATCAGAATCCACCAGCGAATTGTTCCGAACCGCTTGTGTCGCAGCATTTTCAGGCGCATTCGCCAGAAACGGATCCGCATCGTTGTAGCTCACGTAGTAGCCGCTGCGCTCGCGGGCCTCGACATAGCCCTCCTCCGCGAGCAGGTCGTAGGCGTGCCCAATCGTGATCACGGACAGATGCTCCGTATCCGAAAGCTGCCGCTTCGACGGAAGCCGCTGCCCGAAATCATAAGCCCCGCTCGTAATCTGGTCCCTGAGCTTATAGTAGATATTCAAATATTCCGGCTGTTTTTTCATCTTATCCTCCATCTGGTCATATCAAAAAATCTCAAACTGGATATTTCAATATTATCATCTTTTCACTATAATTTCCACTAAAAATAACAAGGAGGTACCCAAATGGTTACACACGTTTCTACAGAAAATCAGGATAAGACGATGTCTTCATCCAAAATCAGACTTCTCGTCACCTCAGCACTTTTCGCAGCGCTGACCTTTGTCGGAACCTTTTTTATAAAAGTTCCGGTATTCGCCACCAACGGTTACATCCACCCGGGCGACGGATTTGTCCTGCTTTCGGGTATTTTTCTTGGACCACTATGGGGCGGGCTCGCAGCCGGCTTCGGCTCGATGCTTTCTGACCTTGTCGGCGGATACATGGTCTACGTGCCGGCCACTTTTGTGATCAAGGCACTCGTCGCCGTGATCGCCGCCGGCCTCACTTCTTTTCTTCAAAAAATAACCGCTTCGAAGAAGAGCCCGGTTCCTGTTATTATCGCAGGCGTTGTTGGCGAGGCATTCATGGTAATTGGATATTTCATATTTGAGACATTTGAATTCGCCTTCACAGCAAAGGGTGGTTTCGATGCTGCATCACTGAACTCAGGCATGGCTACAGCCGCTGCCGGCATTCCTGCAAACCTGATCCAGGCTGTTTTCGGAATAATAATTGCCGCAGTGCTCTACCCGCTGCTTCGCAATGTCATAAAAAAACAGGAGAATTGATTTCCAACCTCATCTGCCCCGGATTTTTGAATAATCCGGCGCAGCTTTTATTTTTTCAAAAAGCCACCACATATCCAACCCACGCAAAGTATGCTATAATGTCATCGAAATTCTATAGGAGGTACACATATGTCCTGTACGACATTATTAGTAGGAAAAAATGCATCGTGGAACGGTTCCACGATGATTGCAAGAAACGACGACTCGGGTTCGGGGAAGTTCACCCCAAAGAAGTTCTCAGTCGTAGAGCCTGAGGACCAGCCAAGGGTTTATGAGTCTGAGCTTTCTCATGTAAAAATCGAGCTTCCGGGCAATCCGATGCGCTACACCGCTATGCCAAACGCGCTTAAGGGCGAGGGCATCTGGGCAGCCTGCGGAATCAATGCCGCCGGAGTTGCAATGACCGCTACCGAGACGATCACCTCAAATCCAAGAGTCCTTGGCGCTGATCCGCTCGTCGAGTATCAGAAGGCATGGGAGTCAAAGAACCTGTTTTTTGGAACTGACAGCGTAATCGAGGAAGAGGGAACAGATGAGGAAAAGGCTGGTGGAATCGGCGAGGAAGACCTTGTTGTGATCACGCTTCCTTACATAAAAAGTGCCCGCGAGGGTGTAAAGCGCCTTGGCATGCTTCATGAGAAATATGGCACTTACGAGGAGAACGGCATCGGATTTTCTGACCGTGACGAGGTATGGTGGTTCGAGTCTGTCGGCGGCCATCATTGGATTGCAAGAAAAGTAGACGACGACGGTGTTGTCGTGATGCCAAACCAGCTCGGAATCGACAGCTTCGATATAGATGACGCCTTGGGCGATCAGGAAGCAAATATGTGCTCTGCCGACCTCAGGGATTTTATCGAGAAAAATCATCTGGACGTCGACTTTCATTTTGACGACGATGACGAAGAGGACGGCGGCCACTATGTGATAAATCCACGCCTTGTTTTCGGAAGCCATGACGATGCCGACCACGTATACAACACGCCAAGAGCCTGGTTCATGCTGCGCTACTTGGATGACGACAAGTCAGAGTACGACGGTGACGATGCCGTTTACAAGCCAGAGGACGACGACCTTCCTTGGCAGATTTTTTCTGAGCGCAAAATAACCCCTGAAGACGTCAAATATCTTCTGTCTTCACATTATCAGGGCACAAAGTACGATCCATATCTGACATACGGCGACAAATCATGTGCCGGCGCTTACCGTTCAATCGGAATAAATAGAAATGACTTCTTAGGATTTGCTGAAATCAGGCCTGACGCTGAGCCGATCGAGTGGGTTGCTTTCGGAAGCAATGCCTTCAACACTATGGCTCCGTTCTATACGAATGTCTCATCTATGCCTGAGTACCTGTCGAATACGACCGGCCGCGTCTCAACCGATAACTTCTACTGGGCTTCCCGCCTTATCGCCGGTCTTTCCGACGCCACCTACGGCAAGTGCCTGAATGTAAACGAGCAGTACACCGAGGCAGTCCTTTCCAAGTCTCATGCGCTTCTTAACAAGTGGGACGAGGAGATTTCTAAGGCCGACCCTTCTGAAATTCAAGGGCTCTGCGAGGAGGCCAACGAGGAAATCGCCGACATGCTTAAAAAAGAGACCGACAAGGCCTTAAGCAAGGCACTTTTCTTCAGATCAAACGACATGGCAAACAGCTATGCCCGTTCAGATCACTGAGGCGTCAAACACCCTCGCAGTCGAACTCTGGTATGAAGCTCTCCTCCGCGACATCGCCCTCCTGCATAAAGGCGTTCTCAACGCCGAGGTCTAAAGCGAAGTCTAGGACCTCATTATACTCGGCATCGGTTACTTTTCTTGCAAGAGAAGGGTGGCCGGCGACCTGAGGCATCGGCGTGTACTGGTTCATTATGCTGATAAAAATACCGTCGCCGTACGTGTCATAAAGATATCTGATAACAGCCTTGGAATCCTCCGCGCAGCCAGGAAGAAGCAGATGCCGCACGATGGTTCCTTTTTTCATAAGGACCTCTTTGCCCTCATCCATCAATTCATCAGCGCACTCGTTGTAGGTCGCTGCATCCATCAGGTCTTCAGATTCCCAGAGTCCGAGCTGCTGGTCCAAGCTGGCGTTCTTCTTTATGTAGAATTCCAGCTCGCCAGTCTGCCTGACCATCTCCTCTATCGCCCGAGTCGCCACCTCGAAATAATCAGCCGCCTTCGAATAATCGCCCGACAGCCTGCTGCTCACATACTTCATATCCGGCAGGTAGACGTCAACAAGCCCGTCAAGCTCCCTTATCGCCTCAACCTTCTCATACGAAGAAGTGTTGTAGACAATCGGGATTTCAAGCCCCCTGTTCTTGGCGTCCTCAAGCGCCCCAATCACCTTCGGCAAAAAATGACCGGCCGTCACGAGATTGATATTGTTTGCGCCCTTATCCTGCAGTTTAAGAAAAATATCCGACAGCCTCTCTTCAGTGATTTCCTTGCCAACAAGGCCGTCTCTTATTTTTTCATTCTGACAAAAAATGCACTTCAGGTTACACCCTGAGAAGAACACGGCTCCCGATCCGGCAGTCCCCGAAATGCACGGCTCCTCCCAAAAGTGCAGCGCCGCTCTTGCAACCTTAAGCTTCTCCCCTTTCCCACAGAACCGCCCAACCCCGCAGTTTCTTGGGCATAAATTACATATTTCAGGCATCTTTTTCTCCATTTTACGGACTCAACTCGTTTTCTTTCTCTCCAGTCCGTAAGTACAAAAAGTTTAGTCTGCGTGTATCTCAGCTGGCTCGCCGAAATACTCTGACAGCCGCTCTTTGCCCAGGTGCTCGCCGATTACGATTACGATATCCTGGCCGGCTTCGACCGGCGCTACTTTGAAGTCGTCTTTAGTGACATTAATTTCCATCCAGCCATCTTTGGAGTCTTTCAGAAATCCCTTGATTCTTATCACACCGCCGCATTCAGGATCCTCGATTGCCTCTGACGCCTTGCTCTTTATCTCTCCAACAGAAAAATGCTTCTCCATGAAGTAGAGCGACTCGTACCTGTGATCATCCATGACCTGCTGCTTTTCGAAAGAATAATTCTTATACCCGGCATTCTCGATGGTCTTGAAATCTTCGTCTGTCAAATCATCCCAGTTCTTTGTCAGAACCTCTTTATGTAATGACTCTTGGAATGCTTCCCCCGTTGATGAATTGTTCTCCTTTGAAATCTCCTGATATTTAGAATCTGATGAATTGTTCCTTTGCGTATCTGCCTGAGAAGAAGATTTCTTATCTGTCAATAAATCCTGCTCAGGAAATCTCCGTTTGCAGTTTATTTTTTCAAGAGAGGCGTTCAAATACTTAAGGATATTTGAAGGAGCTTCAGGCGGATTTAGCTGTGTCTTCGAAAAAAGAATGATTCCAGCGTTGGCTGCTTCTGATGCAAAGACGTATTGAGACGTCTCTGACAGCGGCATTCGAAGCCCGGCGTCCACAATTGTAATCTGCACCCCTGCCTTATACCAGCGGTTCAGAGGATCCTCCTGCAGGCTGTCATAGAACTCGTCGACATCGAAAACCCCAGACGGCTCGACTATCACATGGGTATAGCCGATCATGCCCATTTCGATCAGCTTACTTTTGAAACGCCTGCGGTGGCAGTCGCTGTCGCAGCCGCCCGCAACCATTTCGATATCACAATTGTCACCAATCAAATCAGACAGCAGCATCATGTCGACATTTACCGCACCATAATCATTTTCCAAAATGCAGACATTCTCTCCCTGCGCCATCAGGTACTTGACATATTTTCTCAAGAAGGTCGTCTTACCAGAACCTAAAAATCCAGTTACCAAATCTATAGTAATCATTCTAACTCCTGTTACCGTGGTTACTGCAAAGCTGTCACTGATACAAGCGAACGATTGTCGCGTTTGCAGCCGTTATCTGTGGCAGCTGATTAGTTACAGAAATTCTTCAAGCCTCTTTAAAAAGCTCTCTTCATCCGTCACCTGCTCGGCGTCCATTCCGAAGTCGATCGCGCCCTGCACGTTCTCGGCTCTGTCATCAAAAAATATCGTCTCAGAAGGACTCAGCGTATATTTTTCACAGAGGGCAGCATAAATCTCACGGCCAGGCTTGGCCTTGTGAATCATGTATGAGACCATCATTCCATCCATGTCCTTCATGAAGTCAGCATACTCGGTGTGTTTATCGAAAAGAGATTTCGGGTAGTTCGACAGAATGTAGAGGTGGTAGCCAGCCTGCTTCAGAGCGTGCACCTTCTCCCAGACTGCCGGCCGTGGCACTTCCATGTACTCGCCATGCTCGATGAACCAGCGGATGACCTTCTTGTCAGCAGGGTATATTTTTTCAAAATCCTCAATAATCTGCTCATCGCTCTCATTGCCGAGATCGAACTTAGACCAGATTTTTTCAGGACAGTCGAACATCTCGCGGCCAATCCTCTCGGCCTCTTCACGACTCAGGCCGTAGTCCATAAGCATCTCCCGCCAGCGGTAAACCAACAGCACATCCCCGACATCAAAAACTATATTCTTATATTTTTTCATGTAAATGCACCTCACTTACTTCTTGATACTTACGTGTGAAAACAGGAAAACCCGGATTTCACACGTAATCAATACTATGAGCAAAAAATTTCAACCTGCATATGGCATTATAGCAGTTTTCGTGGTAAAATAAAAACGAAATGAGCGGCATCAATCGTTTGCTGATGCGAGGAGGTGTTTTCTATGGCTATAGGTGGTATATCAGGAGCTGGAAGCTATTACAGCGGCTACCAGAATTTTTCTATAGGTGGCAGTTCTAACGCTGCAGGCCAGAATACTTCTATAAATGGTGATTCAAAGGACCAGTCCAAGCCAGTATTAAATCCGGGCGAATCCGAAGAGGTAAAGCCTGGCAGAAAGTCATCTCCGGCAGAGTGCGAGACCTGTAAGAACCGTAAGTATCAGGACGGCTCAGACGAGGCGAACGTCTCATTCAAGGCAGCTGCACATGTGAGTCCTCAGGCAGCAGGAGCTGCAGTCAGAGCGCACGAGGGAATGCATGTTTCTAATGCCTATAAGAAAGCCGCTGAAAACGGTGGTAAGGTTCTCCAGGCATCAGTCCAGATACATACTTCTGTCTGCCCTGAGTGCGGCAGAGTCTATGTCAGCGGCGGAACTACGACCACCCAGATCAAGTACACAAATGATGCTCAGCCATACCAGGCTAATGCGAAATCATCAGACGCAGCAAACGGCGCCATCGGCGGAAACTTCGACTCAGCAGCATGACACTAATCAATCAACTGACATCACGCAGCAGAAAAGCGTGTATATCGTCCCAGCATAATTCATGAATTTTAACGATTTCAAGAAACAGTTTCACATAAATCTCACCTCGCAGCAGGAAGAAGCAGTACAGGCAGTTGAAGGGCCGGTACTGCTTCTTAGTGTACCCGGAAGTGGAAAGACAACGGTGCTCGTGACGCGCATCGGCTGGATGATCCACGGCTGTGGCATAAAGCCTGAGAGCATCCTCGTACTCACATATACGGTAGCCGCCGCCCATGACATGGAGAGGCGGTTCGCATCGAAATTCGGCGAAGAGCTTGGAAAACGCGTTCATTTTTCCACGATAAATTCAATCTGCCACCAGATAATCCACTGGTATGCAGGAGTGACCGGAAACACAGTCTTCAAATTCTCGGATTATTCCCCGAAGCAGGCGGCTTTTTTAAGCCAGGCCTACACCAAAACCTCAGGCGGTTATGCAACTGAATCCGACCTTCAGGACATCCGCACGCAGATTACTTTTATAAAAAATATGATGCTCTCCGAAAAAGAGATCGATGCCCTAAATGATGAATTTGACTACGATATCGCAGGCATTTACAGGGGTTACAAGGCCTTCATGCGGCAGCAGCATCTGATGGACTATGACGACCAGCTTGTCTACGCCCTCGTGATGCTTCGAAGCGACCCGCGTGTCTTAGGGCACATGCAGGAAAAATTCAAGTACGTCCTTGTCGACGAGGCACAGGACACGTCAAAAATCCAGCATGTAATAATCTCTATGATTGCAAAGACTGAGAAAAGCGACAACCTCTTTATGGTCGGCGACGAGGATCAGAGCATCTATGGCTTCCGCGGTGCATACCCTGAGGCACTTATGTCTTTTCAAAAAATACACGACGGCGCGAAAGTGCTTCTGATGGAGACCAATTTCCGCAGCGATGCGCACATCGTTAAGGCCTGTGAAAAGGTCATAAACCATAACGTTCTCCGCCACAAAAAGCAGTTTATCCCAAGCCACCCGGCAAAGGTTCCAGTGAAACAGATAGAAGTCTATACCCGCGGCGCACAGCTTACCTACCTCTTAAAGGCTGCTTCCTCAATCACTGAAGAAACTGCAATCCTCTACCGCGACAATGAGAGCATTATCCCATTTATCGACCTCTTGGAAAAGCACAGCATTCCGTACCGAATCAGAAAATCTGAGCTTAATTTTTTCACGAGCAGGATAGTAAAGGATCTGACGGACATAATACATTTTGCCTATGATCCCTGCGATACCGAAGCCTTCATGAATATCTACTACAAGGTCCGCACCTACATCAAAAAGCAGGACGCTCTGGCTTTCTGCGGAGTCAGCCAGGCAAGCGGAGTCTCTGTTTTCGATGCCGCGATGAACAGCTCACTGCTGAAGAGACGGCCGCGTGAAACGATAGAAAAAATCGACTCAGACTTCCGCCTCCTGAAAAAAATGTCAGGAAAGGACGGGCTCATCTATATTCTCTACACGATGGGATACCTCGATTACCTCGAGCGCTCACAGATGGATACGCGGAAGCTTTTTGCACTGAAAAAAATATCCGAAGACACACCAGACCTGCAGGGATTTTTAAAGAGACTTGATTTTTTAAATAAGACAATTGCTGAAAAAGAAAATGATCCTCACGTGCCACTGATTCTCTCGACTATTCACTCGAGCAAGGGATTAGAGTACGACAATGTCTACATGATCGATGTGATGGACGGAGTTTTTCCAAAGGCCACAAATCCGCCGGCACGAATAAAGGATCCAAAAGACGTTACTCCAGAACAGGAGCAGTACGAGGAAGAAAGACGAATTTTTTATGTAGGTGCGACCAGGGCAAAGAAACGGCTTTACATCTTCACATTCAAGCAGGCAGCGTCTACTTTTTCAAGAGAGATGATTCGATAAAAAATCTGCCTGTTTTCACCACACTTAAAAACCGCCTGCTTTTCGCAGACGGTTTCTTTATGCTGTCTTTCTGTTTTTCATCAGGAATTTGATGTACTCATTTCTCGGAAGCGGCTTACTGAAATAGAATCCCTGAATGTAGTCGATGTCGAGATTTCTCATGGCTTCCATATCTCTGTCTGTCTCGACTCCTTCGGCCACGACTTTCAGCGAAAGGCCCTTTGCCATGTGGATCATCGAATCCATGATAAGTCCAACACGGCTCGAGATCGTATACTTCGTAACCATAGAACGGTCGGCCTTGATGAAGTTTATAGGCATGTCTACGACGTAGTTCAGGTTACTCTCGCCATTTCCAAAATCATCGAGTGAACAGCTGCAGCCTGCTGCCCTGAAAGCATTGAGATTATTCAGAAGCATCTCACGGTTTACGATCATCGCAGTTTCAGTGATCTCGAAGCAGAACATCTCAGGCGGAACGCCGGCCTCTTTCATTTTTGACAGATATCTGTCAGACAATGTCTTATCCTCGCACTGCAGCACAGAAAGATTTATATCGATAAAATGAACGCCAAGTTCACGGACGCCGCCATTTTTTATAATGTCAAGCGTCTTCTCAAACATTCTGTCACCGATTGTTTTGACCTGGCCTGTCTTTTCAGCCACCGGAATGAACATGCCAGGCGGCATAATAGAGCCGTCCTCTTTTCTGATCCTGACGAGTGCCTCCGCACCTGTGAAAGCATTGTCTTTAAACGAATAAATAGGCTGGAAAAACGCTTCTACCCTGTCCTCATCGAGAGCCTTGTCTATTTCTGCAGTAATGCGTCTTTCCTGTCTGAATCTCTCATACATATCATCAGTCATAATGATTATATTGTTATCAGAATACTCACCATTAGCTGAGACTTGTCCTAAAATCTCCTGCATTTCGCTAACATTCGCTGCCTTACGCCCACGGGTTTCAAGAACCTCAAGAAAAGCATTTCCATTATCATAGCAGGCCTTTATCAGCTCAGGATTTATCTCACCGGCAGCCTCTGCCGCCTTGGTAGGATCACGAAATACCATGACATATCCCGACTGTCCTATATAAAAGGTCTTTGCATGCTTGAAGGATGCCAGATAATCAGCCGTCTTTCTCATAATAACGTCACTCTTATCTACCGGCGAAGCAATGTCATACACAAGTCTTACAAATATATATGAATATGGCAGATCCTTCTTGTAAAAATCCTCGATATACATCTGGAAAGTAGAGAGGTTAAAAAGTCCAGACAGCCTGTCTGTCTGAATCATTGGATTCTCGATTTCGAGATAGATGACTATCAGACCTAAAGCTGCGCCAAATCCTACGAGAAGAATTTCTGAATCTAAAAACTGAATGACCGCCGTGCCACACTCCAGAGCCATAGCTACTGTAATCGTAATAAAAAAAGTAGAGGATATTTTTTTCCGATAGAATAACACCATCAGAAAGGTCACGATGATATAGAACGGGGCAAAAATATACGCTGCCTGACATGATGGTCCATATGAATAAGTCAGCATGCCGTTTGTCGTATAGTAAATTGGAACAACAGCAATGATGATGTCTGCAATAATGTACAGAATAAGAGCTGCTCTTTCGATTATATGCCCGCCTTTTTCCGTAACCGGCATCTCGGATACGACATAGGCGAAACAGATGTAGGTCATGAAGACAAGAGACATCAGGTAAAGCTTACACAGTATCTCTGTTATGACAGGGCTTACCCCTTTTTCACAATAAATAATGCCAAAAATAGATGCAATATCGAGTGTGAGGCAACCTAAATCAGCCAAAAGCGCATCTTTAAAGATTTTACTGCTCTTCAGATCAACCTTCTGCTGTCTGAAATAAAAAACCAAAATGACAATCAATATTGCCAGTCCACATAACTGAGTAGCAATATTCATACCTGTTTCTCCTCACTCTGAAAATCGGGCAGGAAAAATCTCCTGTCCGATTAATTATAACACGCAATAAGTCTGCTGTCACAAGTTTAATAAAAGTTTTATCTAACCGCCTCATTCTCTGAAACTTACCGTAAAAACTGTATATCCGTTTTCGCTTGAAACTGAGATCGTGCCGCCATATCTGTCAGTTGTAGCCTTGGCTATCGCAAGTCCCAGGCCGAAGTGTCCTTCTTTTCTGTTACGGGCCTTATCGACTCTGTAGAATCTCTCAAACAGATGCTTCTGTGACTCAGGATCTATAGTCTCTCCATGGTTACCTACTTTGAATCTGATATGATTCTTCGTATGTGTAAGGCTTACATCTACCTTGGCATTTGCATCCGAATGATTTATCGCATTCTCGATAAGAGTCTCTGCCATCCTGCTGATGTCAACCGGGTCTCCATAAAAGTTTATGTTCTCATCGATCTGCTGGTCAATCGTGACTCCTTTTTCAAATGCAACTGCCTCAAACGGAAGTATGACACCCTCAATGGTATCTGAGAGATTAAAATGCTCCCAGCCTTTTTCCGTGGTCTCAGCATCCTCGACCGATGCGAGGGTAAGAAGTTCCTGGATAAGACGGTTCATTTTTTTCGTCTCACCCTTTATATAGCCTAAGTACTTATCGTTGTCTTTTGTACTTCGTGCCATGTCGATATTTACATCGACTACAGCGAGAGGAGTCTTCAGCTCATGCGACGCGTCCGCTATAAACTGCTTCTGCTTCTTTATGTTCTCAGCGATAGGCTTAACCAGATATCTGGACAAAAGGATACTGATGATCACAGCTGCTGCAATTGCTGCTGCACCAATTATTGCAGTCAATACATAAATAGGTATCAGCCTGCGCCTTACTTCCGTAGTATCGATAAATGTGATCTGCTTCATATCCTCGACATCACGGATATCATACATATAGATAGAGTATTCTCCGGAATCATTCCCGGTTTCCTTCATCTGTCTGGCTAATGCTGCTACGTCGTCCTTATCGGCATTGCCATTCTGAACGTAGGCGATGCCATCCTCGTTGTTCTCAACTGTTACATCCCCTGCATCTCCTGACGCTTCATCCGAAAGCATGGCTCCATCAGTTGACTCTCCATCAGTTTCAATAAAAACCGCATAAGAAGGTGAATCGGGGTAGGCGTCAGTTTTGGCTTTAGTGGTGTTGTCTGTATCTCCAGACTTCTGAATCCTGTTATCGAGGATGCTCTCATAGTACGAATCGTAAGCAGCATCCTCTGCTCTCCTGAGCTGCTTTTCAAGTGATGACGTGTTCTCATTGAACTGGGCAAGCATCGAAAATACAAGGACAACTATGATTATGCCTACAATAGTAAGTGAAAGTATCAGTTCGATTCTGTGCTGTAATTTCTTAATCATGAGGCTGTCTCTTCCACATCAAGTCTGTAGCCTACGCCGCGGACTGCACGAATTTTTACATTTGCCTTCAGGAATTTGAGCTTCCTTCTGATAAACGACACATAGACCTCGACGTTGTTATACTCGACATTGTCCTCGTGTCCCCATATCCTTTCCGATATCTGCTCTCTGGTAAGCGCCTGCCCCGGATTATCCATAAAATATTCGAGGATCTTCAGTTCCTTTCCGGCCAGCGATATAGTCTGATTATCATCAACATTCACAAGTGAGGCGTTTTTCCTGTCAAGACGGAGATTACCGACCGTCAGGATATTTTCCTCTCTGCCGTAATTACGTCTGATAAGCACACGCAGTCTGGCAAGAAGCTCCTCCACCTCGAACGGCTTTGTCATGTAATCATCTGCTCCGGCGTCAAGGCCCTTGAGCTTATCCATAAGGTCTGATCTCGCAGTAAGCATAAGCACCGGAGTCGTCACTCCAGCCTTTCTCATCTCATAGATGATCTCTATGCCGTCCTTTCCTGGGAGCATTCCATCCATGATTATTATGTCATATGCGCCTGTCATACACCTCTCACAGCCTGTGGTGCCGTCATTAGCGATGTCGACCTCGTACTTCTCCTGCAGAAGTCTGTCCCTTAAAGCATCTGCAAGTGCGAATTCGTCTTCAACTATAAGTATTTTCATATCTTTTCTCCTGGGAAAAATTAACGATTAATTTTTATTACTATTCACTAACTAATTTTTCACTTTATCTATTTTACACTATGTGTTAGAATTTTTCCATGGATAAAATGCGAATTAAAAAACAGATATTTACTCATATTCCGGTGTATTCCGGAGACGTGTCCGGAGCAGCGTCAGCTCTCTATGAATTCGGTGGAATCACAGTGATTCACGACCCGAGTGGCTGCAACTCGACCTATAACACTTTCGATGAGCTGAGGTGGACTAAGCGCGAGAGCGCGATCTACATTTCTGGACTACGTGAAAGCGATGCCATCCATGGAAATGATCAGAGGCTTATCGACGACACCTGCGACGCGGTTGCTGCTCTTTCGAAAAAGCCGAAGTTTATTGCAGTCTGCAACTCACCGGTCCCGGATATAATTGGCACGGATTTCACAGCTATCTGCCATATTCTTGAAGAAAAAACCGGAATTCCAGCTTTCTATATCCAGACAAACGCGATGCATGACTATACAGTTGGCGGAGCAAACGCGTTTCTGGCGATAGCGGAGAAATTTTTGGATGGGGACGGGACTGAGCTGAAAAATCCAGGAATCCAGAAATATTCTTATAGTTCAATTCTTAATTCTTCTAATTCCGGAAACCAGAAGACCAATGCAGCAATTTCTCATGAAATGATTATTGATAATTCTTGTCAGGAAGATACCAGGCTTTCTGTAAATCTTCTAGGATTGTCTCCTTTCGAATATCCCAGCGATAAGCAGGTTGACAGTCTCTATGATATCCTCGAAAATGCAGGTTTTTCAATTGCTGCCAACTGGGGCAGGGGCACAGCCGCACATCCTGTGAACTTTTCAGACGTAAAAGCCGCAGCTTCTGCTGACGTCTCTCTCGTGCTATCATCTCTTGGACTCAAGGCTGCGCAGTTCCTTTATGAGCACCTTGGAATCCCATATGTGATAGGAAATCCACTTGTCTCAGATGAATTTGCTTCAATAGTCTTTAAGGATTTGAAAGCACTTGAAGTGAAGAATTCTTACCTGGATTATTTAGAAAATTCTTCAGAAATTTCTTTGCAATCTGATACAGATAACCCTGACAATTCAATGTCATTTTCTGGAAATTCTGCTACAACTAATCCAGCTATTACTGCCTTTGTCGGCGAACCTGTGACCATGGGCTCTGAGGCCGCTGCTTTGAAGCTCTCTTCGTCAGAGACGTCTGTTGCTTTGATCTGCACGACTGAGCTTACTGGCTCTCTTATATCTACAGCTATGTCAGCAGACTCTCCTGCAGACACAACTGAGCGAAATTATTCTTTGATTCTCTGTCCTCGCGGCGAAACAGAGATTGCGGAAGCAATGAAAAAAGCCACCTTAATTCACGGCGACCCGTTATTCAAAAATGCATATTCCTATGGAACTCCAGGCTTCGACCCATCTCACCAGACCTGGATCGATGAACCCCATCTCGCGATGTCTGGAAGGCTGTTTGCAGACAAATTAATTTGATTTGGACTACATTTACGGACTCAGACTGGTTTTTCCATTCCAATCCGTAATTTCAATGCTTTATTTCTCGTTTACTACCTGGAAAATTATGAACTTCAGGTAATAGCTGGAGTCGAGTCCCCAGAGGATTGGGTGATCCGGTGACTGGGTCCTGAACTCTACCTGGCGCAGCCTCTTGTGTGCAGAGACTGCTGCCTGGTTAATAACCTTTTTGAAGAGCTCCTCATCCATAAAGTGTGAGCAGGAGCAGGTCGCCAAATAGCCGCCATCTCTTACAAGCATCATGCCCTCGCGGTTGATTTCACGGTAACCCTTTTCTGCCTGCTTTACGGTGTTTTTCGACTTGGTAAATGCCGGCGGATCGAGGATCACAAGGTCGAAAAGCCTTCCCTCTTTTCGCATCGCAGGGAGCGCATCAAGCACATCAGCAACCTCGAAGCGCGCTGTTTTTTCAAGGCCATTGAGCTTTGCATTCGCCGCAGCCTGCTGCACCGCAAGCTCCGAGATATCAAGCCCCAGCACATCTGACGCACCGCCTCTTGCGGCATTAAGCGCAAATGTCCCCATATGAGTAAAGCAGTCAAGCACAGATTTACCCCTTGCAAGCTTTTGTATCTCCATCCGGTTGTACTTCTGATCTAAGAAAAATCCGGTCTTCTGCCCATTCTCCACATCAACCGTGTAGCGAACTCCATTCTCCACAATTTCGGTCAATGGCGATTCTGCCCTTTCCAGGTAGTCCTCATCCGGATTCCACTCGCGCTGCATATCGTTAAATGGCTCATCGATAAAGCCTTTTTCTGCCGTATAGAGCCATCCCTTAAACGGCTTCATGCTCTCTTTTTTTCTGACAGGAGCGTCGCTTCGTTCGTAGATGCCACGGATCTTAAAGTCAATTTTATTTAATTCTTCAAGCAGCAAGCGAAGTATCATCGGCTTCAGCCTGTCTATTCCGAGCGCCAACGACTCGACCACCAGCAGATCATTGTACTTGTCGACTACCATTCCCGGGAAAAAGTCCGCCTCTGAAAAAATAAGACGGCAGGCGTTCATATCAACGGTATTTTTCCTGTATTCGACTGCCGCCCTGACTCTTTCCCTGAAAAATGCTTCATCCGGCTTCTCTTTCCTATGCCGGCAGAGCATCCTGACTCGTATCTTCGAAGCAGAATTGTAGAATCCCCATCCCATGAAAAAATCATCGAAGTCGTGAACTTCTACCAGCTCACCATCCTCTATATCATCTGATACTTCCTGTATCTCATTATCAAAAACCCAGGCACCGCCAGACTTCAGCAGACGACCCTCGCCTTTTTTCAGCTTTATGTACATCAATTCTCCTCATTTAACAGCCGGATGCTAACAAATCCTAGGCAATAATTCATTTCCTGGCTCTGGCAGGTAGGTCTCGGTGCCGATTGATGTGCGCACAATTACGTGCCCTTCCTGCTCAGATGTCACCTCGCCGATGACGCAGGCATTTTTTGTATCCTCAAAATCATTAAGTATTGAAACGATCTCATCAGCGTTTTCTGAAGGAGCCATGATTACCATGCGCCCCTCGCAGGCGAGGTAGAGCGGATCGAGGCCAAGCATATCACAGACACCTCTGACCTCAGACTGGACAGGGACCTTCTCCCTGTCAAGCCTGATGCCGACACCACTTTCATGGCAGATCTCATATAGCACAGTTCCGACACCGCCGCGAGTAGCATCGCGCACTACATGAACGCCCGGCACCTTTTCAAAAACGGCAGAAAGTGGGTTCCAAAGCGGCGCACAGTCGCTTGTCACATCTGCCTCAATTCCGAATTCATCTCTCGATAAAAGAATCGAGCAGCCATGTCTTCCTACATCGCCAGTCACGATAACAGCATCCCCCGGCTTTGCGAGTGCTCCCGAAGTGTGCACTCCAGGAACTATTTCTCCGACTCCGGCAGTTGTGATAAAGCATCCATCGACCTGTCCTTTTCCGGCAACCTTTGTATCTCCTGCAACCACGCGGACACCACACTTTTTTGCGGTCTCAGCCATTGAAGCGACCAGCTGCCTTAGTGACTCTATCGGATAGCCCTCCTCAATTACAAACGAACAGGTCAGATAGAGCGGTTTCGCTCCCATGCAGGTCAGGTCGTTCACTGTGCCGCAGACACTTAATTCTCCGACATTTCCTCCTGGGAAAAATGCCGGGCTCACGATAAAACCATCTGTCGACATCGCTATCTGGCCCTTCGGCTTCGGCAGAACCGCTGCATCATCAGCTGTGAAAAATTCATTTGTTAAGTTCTTTTTAAATACTTCATCAATGAGCTCAGCAGTCTGCTTTCCGCCCGCACCCATCGCAAGAGTTACATGATCTGTCATATCTTTCCTTCTCTACTCTGCAAAACAAAATTCAAAAATACAAGGTGAGTTTTGTTGTCCACAAATTTCCCATCATCATTTCTACAACAGCTTCATCATCACCAGCGCGTCCTCTTCAGGATTGCTGTAAAAATGTCGCCTGGTTCCAGCGGTAATGAAGCCGTTCTTTTCATAGAGAGTAATAGCTGGCTCATTTGACTCACGAACCTCGAGAAAAAGCTTTGCCGCGCCACGTGATTTTACCTGATTAAAAAGCTCCTTCAAAAGCGCATCACCGATACCTCGCCGCCTCATCAGCGGGCTGACTGCAATCGACGGCAGCTCAGCCTCATCCGCAGCAAAATAACCGACAGCGTAACCTGCCGTCATATCTTCCTCAACAGCTGCAAGTATAAGAGCGTTTTCATTTTTTTCTGCTGACATGAAATCGGCTTCCTTCCATGGCTCGCTCATAGAAGAGACTGAAATCTCTTCAAGCGCATGGAATTCATCCATTTTTGCATTTCTTATCTTTATCATTTTTCAACTAGTATCTTCTTAAACAAAAAAAAGATTCACCAGATATTATATCAGAACAGATTGTTATTGGGGAAATTTTGTCATAGAATTTTCGGTATTTTGTACAAGACAAAAAAGTGCTAAGGCGATATAATCATATCATGTGAAGTGCAAATTGCTCTGCACAAACCATATAAAAGGAGAAAAATATGCTTTTATTTATCATCTATCTGGCTTTTATAAGCCTTGGCCTCCCGGATTCACTTTTAGGCTCGGCCTGGCCTACGATCTACAAGCAGTTCGACGTGCCTGTTTCATATATGGGCTTCGTCTCGATGATCATCTCGTTCTGCACGATCATCTCAGCACTTCTAAGTGACCGACTCACTAAAAGGCTCGGTACTGGAAAAGTAACCGCCTTAAGCACCGCACTTACAGCTGTTGGACTTTTCGGTTTTTCGCTCAGTTCGCATTACTGGATGCTCTGCCTCTGGGCACTTCCTTATGGACTCGGAGCCGGAAGCATCGATGCAGCTCTTAACAATTTCGTCGCCCTTCACTTCAAGAGCCGCCACATGAGCTGGCTCCACTGCATGTGGGGAATCGGTGCTTCATTCGGACCGTACGTAATGAGCTACTGCATCACAAAACACGATTCCTGGAATATGGGCTATGCGACAATCGGCATTATCCAGTCGGTTCTTACTTTTATAATAATTATCTCCCTGCCACTTTGGAATAAGCGCTCTGAGGAGGATGGAACTGACGATGGTGCAAATGCCTCTAGCCGCAAGGCACTCTCCATCAAGGAGATTCTTGCCATCCCGGGCGCAAAGGAAATCCTTATCACGTTCTTCTGCTACTGCGCAGTCGAGCAGACAGCAGGGCAGTGGGCAGCCAGCTATCTGACTATTTTTAAGGATGTTCCCGCAGCTACAGCGGCAAGCTTTGCAAGCCTTTTCTATATCGGCATCACAGTTGGCCGCGCAATCAGTGGATTTTTGACTATTAAATTCAACGATACCCAGATGATCCACATAGGACAAGGAATAATAGCTTTAGGTATAATCCTTTTGTTCCTGCCTTTTGGAGATGTTATCTCGCTCGCCGGTCTTATTATTATCGGTCTCGGCTGCGCTCCGATCTACCCTTGCGTAATCCACAGCACGCCGTCTCTTTTCGGAGCAGACAAATCACAGGCAGTCATCGGCGTTCAGATGGCAGCAGCCTATGTGGGTACGACTCTGATGCCGCCACTGTTTGGACTTTTAGCAAACCACATCTCATTCGCACTGTACCCGATCTACCTCGGCATTATTCTCGTGCTGATGATCGTGATGTATATGAACGTCATCAAAAAAACAGAATCAGCTAAGTAAATCCTCTTCTAAAAATCCCACAGCCTCTGACGGAAAGCAGTGGCTGCGGGGATTTTATTATTTCAAATCTCGTAACGCTCTTTTCTTTTCAAGGCCTCTCTATAAACCTGCTCATCCGTTCTGGCAGATATGACTATTATTTTCATAACGCTCTCTGTTTTTATGACCTTGTAGACCACCCGCATTCCTATGTCCTTGAACTTGATCTTCATCAGGCTCGTAAGATTTCTACCACCCTTATTTCCTAATGGTTTTCCATACCCACCTTCTTCTTTGGACAATGGATTTTTACTGACCTTCTTGATTCCCTTTAAAACCTGCACCTGCACGGAATGATCAAGTTTGCTCAAATCCTTTTGAGCTTCTTCTATAAACTCTATTTCCCATTTCATTCGATATTTACATCCTCCTCGCCCTCCAACTCTTCTTTACTGATTCCGAGATCCTTTGCAACAGTATCAAACGGAACAGCATCTTTACCGGCATTTTTTTCAAGACGTTTATTAGCTTCAAGCAGGAGATAATAATCCTCTTCTATATCTGTAAGTCGAGTGTATTCTTCTGGGGATAAAATAACGGCAGAAGGCTGATTATTCTTTAAAACGATTAACTCCTTTTCAGTATGAAGCCTGTCAAAAATTCTCGCAGCATGACCTTTATTGAACTGAGA
>SAMEA3663178__coassemble_228_pt1 | contig 18316 bp, 15 predicted proteins | sample SAMEA3663178__metabat2_low_PE_006 | metagenome-assembled genome bin SAMEA3663178 (sample SAMEA3663178) | pig gut metagenome | biome: pig gut; feature: pig-associated habitat; material: faeces | place: Denmark | collected 2012
CGGCGAATAGTCTTTCCCGCGTGGTAGGAAGAGATACGGACAGGCTTTCGGAAGCAGGGATTATCAGGGCAGTCATTGAGACTCTGGCTGAGAATTTAAGTGACGGAATAATTTCACCTGTCATATATCTTGCGATTTTCGGACCATGTGGTGGAATGGCCTTCAAGGCGATAAGCACAGGGGATTCCATGATCGGATATAAGAACGCGAGATATTTTTCATTTGGAAGAGCAGCTGCGAAGGCGGATGATGTATTAAACTGCATTCCCGCAAGGATAAGCGCGGCGCTTATTATAATCTCAGCATTTTTTATCAAGGGGCTGAGTGCCGGAGATGCCCTTCGGACGTACAGGAAAGACCATGGAAAAACAGAAAGTCCGAACGCAGGATGCCCGGAATCAGCGATGGCAGGAGCGCTTACTCTCACGCTCGGCGGCCCGGCATACTACGGCGGCAGGCTGCAGGACCGCCCGATGCTCGGCGATTTTACCAGGCAGCCGGAGATACGTGATGTATCGCTGTCACAGAAGGCTGTCGTCGTAAGCTCGGTAATCTGCGCGGCGCTGGCGTGCCTTATTATATGGTGCTTTTGCATTTAAAAAAAGCGTTGCCTTTCACAGTCATTGCGGCCTCTCTGTTTATTGAAATGACCGCCGCCGGTGTGTTATACTTGAGTCCGTAGGAAACAAAAATCGTTCAGAAAAGAGGAGCTTTTGATATGCAGTACCATGGCGGAGACGTATATAGAAATAAGGACGTACGGCTGGACTTTTCGATAAATACAAATCCCCTTGGCGTGCCGCCAAAGGTGCTTGAGGCTGCGAGAGGCGCAGTGGAGTTGCTGGGGCGCTACCCGGATCCGCAGCAGGAGGAGCTCAAGAAAAAAATAGCCGATGTCTTAGTCTGCGAGCCGGATGAGGTGCTTGTTGGAAACGGCGCTTCAGAGCTCTTTCTGGATATAGTTTTCACATTCATGCCGAAGAAGATAGGTGTAGTGACGCCTTCATTCGGAGGCTATAAGTACGCGGCTGAGGCCTGCGGCGCCGACTTAATAGAGTATCCTCTCAAGGAGAAGTCAGGATACGAAATCGATGACGGCATCTCTGAAATGCTCGATTCAGGAATAGATCTGCTGTTTCTCGCGACTCCCAATAACCCGACGGGACGGACGATCCCGCTTCCGCTCCTGGAGAGAATCTTAAAGCACTGCCAGAGGAAAAATATTATTGTAGTTATGGACGAAAGCTTTATGGATCTCTGCGATAAGGTCGATGACTATGAGGATTTTTTCTTCAAGAGCACCTTTGACAATGTCGTCAGGGTATCGGCGTTTACCAAATCCTTCGCTATGGCAGGCGTAAGACTTGGATTTCTCAGGGCTCCCAAGAAAATCACTTCGCAGATCGCCAGGCATCAGAGTGAGTGGAACGTTTCTATTCTGGCTGAAAAGTGCGGACTTGCGGCACTCGATGAGAGGGATTATCTCGCAAGAAGCAGGGCGTTCCTCCGCGGTGAGAGGGGCTTCGTGCAGAGCGGGCTTATGGGAATGGGCTTTATGGTATTCCCGGGAGAGGCAGATTTTCTAATGATCAGGACTGATTTCCCTCTCTATGATGAGCTCCTGAAAAAAGATATCCTTATCCGTGACCTGAAGGATTTCGACGGCTTGAACGGCAACTATTACCGAATTGCGATAAAGAGCCGCCCTGATAATATGCAGCTTCTCGCCGCAGTGCAGGAGGCAGTCAATGCAAGGTGACATCGAAAAAATAAACGAGGGCTCCGCCGGATCAGATGAAGGCGGGAAAAAGGAATTCCTCTTTGTAAAACCGGGCGAGATAGAAAAGGAGAGCTTCCACATCATAGGCGAGGAGTTTGAGGAGCAGGGCATCTCTCTTGAAAAAATAAAAGCTCCGTACATCATGCGCTGCATCCACACGAGTGCTGATTTTTCATATGCCAAGACGCTGTATTTTTCAAAGAATGCGATAGAGATACTTGAGGGGCTGATAAGGCAGGGTGCATCGATTATCTGTGATACGAATATGGCACTTGCCGGTGTAAATAAGACAGCTCTCAAGAAAAATAACTGCGAGGCTCACTGCTTTATGGCAGATGAGAGAATCAGGGAAATCGCGCAGAAGGAGGAAATCACGAGAGCGGCGGCATCAATGCAGGCGGCCACTCATCTCGACGGGAAGAAGATTTTCGCTATTGGAAATGCGCCAACAGCTCTTATCGAGCTTGACAAGCTTCATAGGGAAGAGGGCTTTGCGCCTGATTTTATTATCGGTGTGCCGGTCGGATTCGTAAATGTCGAATACGCGAAGGAGCTTATCATCAAAAGCGATATTCCGTGCATTGTAAACCGCGGCAGAAAGGGCGGCAGCAATATCGCAGCCTGCCTTGTAAATGCGGCGCTCTATTCAGTAGAACACAGAACCCTATGACGAATTCAAAAAAATTACGATACGGTTTTACGACAGGCTCGGCGGCAGCGTTCGCGGCAAAGGCAGCTGCCTGTGACCTGCTTCTCGGGTTTATTCCAAAAGACATTTCGGTGATGACACCAAAGCAGATTCACTATTCCCCCTCATATAAAAATCCCCAAAGAGGCGTTGTAGAAGTTCAAAAATTTGCAGGCGACGATCCGGATGTCACAGACGGCATGACAATAAGGGCGATAGTCAGAGTTGAACCATCCAGCAGCGTGATTGTCGTAATCGACGGCGGTAAGGGCGTTGGCAGAGTCACGAAGCCGGGGCTGGACCAGCCAGTCGGAAATGCTGCAATAAACCATGTGCCGCGGCAGATGATAACTGAGAATGTGCTCGAGGTCTGTAGGGCAGCTGATTTTCTTGGAAAAATAAACGTCATCATCGAGGCTGACGGCGGAGAAGAAATCGCGAAAAAGACCTTTAACCCGCGGCTTGGAATTGTGGGAGGCATCTCAATCCTTGGCACTACAGGGATAGTTGAACCGATGAGTGATGCAGCCTTAGTAGATACGATAAGAGTCGAGATTCACCAGAGAAGCGTCCTTGGAGAAAAAAAGCTTCTGATGGCATTCGGAAATTACGGTCAGGAATTTCTGCTTCAGGACTACGGTATCAATCTCGACACTGCGGTCATGTGCTCGAATTTCATTAAGGACGCCTTAACGATTGCAGAGGAAGAGGGCTTTATAGAAATCCTTCTCGTCGGTCATCTGGGAAAAATAGTAAAGGTCGCCGGTGGCTTTTCAAATACACACTCGAAGTACGGTGACTGCAGGATGGAGCTTCTTACGTCGGCACTCTTAAAATCAAGGGCAGACTGTACGATAGATGACGCAAGGCGGCTTTCACAGATGAATACGACTGAGGAGGCAGCTGATTTCCTCGCAGATAAAGGCTATCTCTCTGATGTGATGTCTGTAATCATGAGTGAAATCCATGATACGATAAGCCGATGGATACCTGATGTCGAGGTCCATCTGATGGTATATACTGTAAATCAACGTTTAATTGGAAAAGATTGATGCTAATCTGGAAGCAAAATCATTTGGAGAGGCAGGAAGAAATTTATGGTTCATTTCGTTGGTGCTGGGCCGGGAGCTGTTGACCTGATAACGGTCCGCGGACTTAAATTTTTAAAAGAGGCAGATGTCCTTATCTATGCTGGTTCACTGGTAAGCGCTGAATTCAGCAGATACCTGAAAGAAGGTGCAGCTGTCTATAACAGCGCGGAGATGACGCTTGAAGAGGTTGAAGCTGTAATCCTCGAGGCTGAGAAAAATAACCGGACCACTGTAAGACTTCATACCGGCGACCCATCGCTTTACGGCGCTATAGCGGAGCAGATTTTATTTTTAAAAGAAAAAGGAATAGAGTATGACGTGACACCTGGCGTGACTGCGGCATTTGCTGCGGCTGCTGAGATAGGAATGGAATACACGCTCCCGGGGGTAAGCCAGACGCTGATACTTACGCGGACCGCCGGACGGACACCGATGCCTTCTGAGGAAAGCATTGAAGCACTTTCAAGAACTCACTCGTCAATGGCGATTTACTTAAGCGTAAACAGGTGCTCTGAGTTAAAGCAGGCACTTCTAAAGGGAGGGTATAAAGAGGATACGCCTGCAGCTATTGCTTACAGAGTCAGCTGGCCTGACCAGGAAATAATCAGGACGACAGTCGGAGAACTTGACCGTTGTCAGGAAAATCAGGGAATAGTTAAAACGGCTTTAGTTATCGTAGGGGACGCGCTCTCACAGTCGGATTTCGACAGAAGCTGTCTCTACGATCCGGATTTTACGACGGAGTACAGAAAATGATAAAGGTGATTTTTTTCACAGAAAACGGAAGAGGCTTAGCTGAAAGAATTCCTGACGACAAGCAGATGATAGACGGCAGAGCCGGCAGGACTGAGGCAAATATCGAGGAGGCATTTTCCAAAAAGGTGCCGATGGTTTTTATAGGGGCAGCAGGTATAGCCGTGCGACTCATTGCTCCATACATCAAGGATAAGACGACTGATCCGGCGGTAATCTGTATCGATGAGAAGGGGCGGTTCGTAATACCGCTCCTTTCAGGTCATATCGGAGGCGCGAATGAGATTGCCAGCCGTCTTGCGTCTGAGCTGGGTGCGACTGCGGTAATAACTACTGCGACTGATGTGAACCATACTTTTGCAGTAGATGTATTTGCCAGGAATAATGGCCTTGGCATCTTAAATCCATCGGCTATTAAAAATATCTCTTCAAAGGTTTTAAACGGCGAAATCGTCTCGGTAAAAAGTGACTCGACCTACAGGCTCTATCAGGAGGACTACAAGAAGTACATGCGCCCGGTGCAGGGCAACGACGAGAGACCTGATATAGCTATAGTGGGAAACGACTGGCTGGTTTCTATTCTTAATGCAGCAGGCATAGATCCTTTTATGCCGCTTCCAGAGAGGTTTACGCGAGAGGAGCTTCTCCTGAATGCTGGTATCAGCAGCCGCTGTCTCTATCTCTATGAAAAAAATTACACTGTAGGCATAGGGTGCAGAAAGCTGACGGGTTATGATGAGATCTTCCCATTCCTTAAGGACGTAATGAGTCACAAGAATCTCTGCATGGCATGTGTAGATTCAATCTCATCTATTGATATAAAAAAGGATGAGCCGGGACTTCTGAATCTCTGCGCTGCGCTTGGCGTTCCTTTTAATGTTTACTCGGCAGAAGAGCTTAAAGGTGCTGAGGGAAATTTCAAGTCCTCACCATTTGTTGAGTCGGTAGTCGGAGTCGACAATGTCTGCGAGAGGGCTGCTGCGCTTTCAGCTGGTCATGGGTCTAAGAAGCTCGTCGGGAAAATGCAGACGGAACGTGTAACTATAAGTGTATACGAGAGGGGCAGCAGATGAAAAGCACTGTGATTTTCGGAAATGATGGAGAGTAGCAGATGAAAAGAACAGTTATTTTTTCGGGAACGACAGAGGGCAGGCTTTTGGCAGAGTCTTTTGCGGCAGCTGGAGAGCTGGTTACTGTCTGCGTGGCGACTGAATACGGCAAAGATGTCATGAAGCCGAATCCTCTTATTGAGGTGCATGTCGGACGTCTCGACGAGCAGGAGATGGAACAGTTCCTTAAGGAGCGTAAGACAGAGGTGGTATTCGACGCGACGCATCCGTATGCAGTTATCGTAAGTAAGAATCTGGAACAGGCAGCGGCTGCACTTGGGATAGAGTATAAGAGATTAGAACGCGATACTTCCTCTCATACATCTGACGTAAACGTCACCTATGTAAAAAATACCGCTGAAGCAGTTAAAATTCTTAAAGCATCTGAGAACAGAATTTTTCTTACAACTGGTTCAAAGGAGCTTAAGGATTTTGCTGAATTAAGGGACAGGCTCTATGTGCGGGTGCTGCCATCGATTGAAGCCTTAGAGCTTTGTGAACAGGCGGGTATAGAGAAAAGCCATATCATAGCAGAGCAGGGGCCATTTTCTTATGAGGAAAACCTGGCTCTTCTGAAGCGGTTTGATATAGGAGTTCTGGTCACAAAGGCTTCCGGCAGAGCGGGCGGCTATGATGAAAAAATCCGGGCCGCGAAGGCGGCAGGCATTCCAGTGATTACGATTGAAAAGAATATTTCTGAAGTCGGAAATCATGCAAGAAAAACAGAAGAGCCTGTAAATACATATTTCACTTTAAAAACAGTAGATGAATCTGTAAAAACAGGTATCTCTGAGGAAACAGTAGAGGAGCATCTGGAGACAACTGGGAGTTCTGCAAAATCAGCAGTGAATGACAATAATAAAATTCATATATCAGTCATCGGTGCTGGCTGCGGAGAGGACACTCTGACACTGGCTTCTGCGCGGGAGATAAAAAGGGCAGACCTGATAATAGGATCTAAACGTCTGCTTGATTATCCAATTGTGCGGAATAACAGCTGCAAAAAGGTCACAGCTTTTCTTCCAGATGATATAATAAAAGCGATAGAGGGAAATGACTGTAGAAGAGCTGCGGTGCTTTTTTCAGGTGATACTGGATTCTACAGCGGAGCTGCGAAATTCCTTGAGAGAATACATATAGTTTCTGGTTCAAAGAAACAGAAAAAAGAGACAGAGAAAGAAATGCCATCTGCAAATCTGTCAAAGGCATACGAGGTCGAGGTCTTCCCAGGAATTTCCTCTGTTCAGGCACTTTCTGCCGCAGCTCATCTGCCGTACAATGACGCGGCGATATGCTCATTTCATGGCAGAGATCTGAACCTGAGCCAGATAAGAGAGACTGTCGAAAATAACCGCATTTCGTACTTTCTCTTTTCAGGAAAGGAAGACGCTGAGAAAACCATAAAGGCACTGGAAGACAGGGAAGTCAAGGTATATACCGGTATAGATTTCGGAAGTAAAAACCAGCAGGTAGTATCGGGTACAGATAAGCTGCCTGAAGGAAAGCTTTATATAATGGTCGTGGAAAATTTATGCGTGGATTTATGATCGCCGCTGACAGGAGCGGTTCGGGAAAAACAACAGTTACAAGAGCTCTTATGCTCCTTCTTAAAAATGCGGGCTGTACCGTAGTGCCATACAAGGCTGGCCCTGATTACATCGATCCGATGTATCACGAGCAGATAACTGGTATTAGAGGACATAATCTCGATACATTTTTTACAGACAGGGAGAAGACCAGACAGCTGTTTGCAAGGGACTTTGAGGATGTTCCGGAAAACAGTCCGGTTAGAGACAGAATAGCAGTGGTCGAAGGAGTCATGGGACTGTACGATGGACTCGGAGGCTTTCAGCCACAGGGCTCTTCATACGATCTCGCTTCTGCTCTTCAAATGCCAATCGTCCTCTGTGTTAATGCCAGGGGAGCGGCGGAAACACTGCTCGCAAGTATTTCAGGTATTTTAAGCTTTGACAAGGCAGATCTGATACACGGTATATTTTTAAACGAGGTATCTGATTCTTTCTATCCTATTCTTGCAAGGAGAATAGAGGATTATACAGGGATCCCTGTATTAGGTCACCTGCCGAAAAACGACAGCCTCCATGTAGAAAGCCGTCATCTGGGACTTTTCATGCCGTTAGACCAGGACAGCACCACGCAGAATCAGCTGCTTCTTGAAGAAATATCAAAGAGGTGTGAGGCTGAACGGCTTTTTAATATCACAGAGATGAATGATATTATGTATCAAAAACCACGGAGACGTCTTCATGGATTAGTGAAGATCGCTATAGCCTGCGATGAGGCCTTCAGCTTTTTCTACAGGGAAAATGAAATGGCGCTTGCCGATGCCGGGGCGAAAATCGTTTATTTTTCACCGATTCATGATAAGACAATACCAGAGGGCGCCTGTGGACTGATTTTTCCGGGCGGTTATCCTGAGAGATATGCAGAACAACTGGCACAGAATACGTCTATGCTTTCATCTATCAGGGCGGTCATAAAGAGTGGTATTCCGGTGCTTGCTGAGTGCGGTGGATTTATGTATCTGCATGATTCGATAGATGGAAAAGGACCACTTGTGGGGGCACTGGAGGGTGACTGCATAAATACCGGCAGGAGTGTCAGATTTGGGTATCTGAAGGCTGCTGACAAGGGGCATTTTTTCATAAGAGACGGGGAAGAGATAAGAGGGCACGAGTTCCACTACTATGATGTGAAGGACCCGGGAGCTGATGCTATAGTAAAAAAAGCTGCGTCGGGAGAGAGCAGATACGAGGGCTTCTGCGGGAATGAGGGATTTGTTAGCTTCATGCATTTTTACTATCCGTCATGTCCTTCATTCGTGGCACACTTTATTGATGAGGCGCTGGTCTATGGAAGAAAAGTACAGAAACAGCTTTAAATATTTCGAAAATCATGACTGCAGATACTATCCATGCCATGACAGTGAGCATATCAACTGTCTTTTCTGCTACTGTCCGCTGTACCTAAAGGATGACTGTCCGGGGGACTATCAGTGGATTGAAAGGAAAGATGGAAGAAAGATTAAATCATGCATGGACTGCATGTGGCCACACAGGCCTGAAAATTATGAAAAAATCGTGAAAATCCTTGCCGGCTCTTGAAAACGGCTGTTATTAAAGAGTATATTTAGTCTCAGAGGGGTCTCGGATTTTGAAAGGAGACTTACAAGAAATGAGAAAGAAATTACTTGCAGCTCTGCTTGCATTTGGTCTTGCAATAACAAGCGCCACATTTACAGCAGCTCCAGCGGAGGCTGCCACAGAGACAAGCCAGAGCAGTTCAGACGAAGATTTAAGCTATGGTGACTTCCATGTCGAAGCGAAAAAGCTAAAGGAGAATGACTCTCAGCTTAAATCAAAGAATGGCAAAGTAGGTGCTTCATCACAGAGCAGTGAATCCTATTGGGGTCAGTTCTCTGGCTCATATTATTATAACCAGTTGGATACAGACGAGAAGGCACTTTACAACAAACTGAAGAATCTGGCATACTCATATCTGAACGGCACAGTTAGCGCGACGTCATCTGTATTTTCTGATGGCTCCTCTTCTTATGTCACAGAGTCAGTCACACAGTCAGGAGTGGACATAGATGAGGCTTTAAACGTTGCGACGATTTTTCTGTATGAAAATCCACAGTTTTATTTCATAGACAGTAGTACTCTGCCTTATACTGAATCATATTCCGGATATTGGTGGTATGATTCTTCGTCTTCTTGGACGTTGAGCTTTAAGATCTATTCGGTTTATGCAAATGGTTCTGCAAGACAGAGCTACACAAATCAGTTCAAGTCTGCAGTAGACTCTTACATCTCGGGGGCTTCTGCATATTCTTCTGACATTGCGAAAGAGACATATTTTCACGATCAGCTGGCCTCAGATGTCTCGTATAATCAGGCTGCAGCTGATAACCAGCAGATAGAAGAGACTTCAGAGAGCCAGAGCGCGGCATCAGCATTTCTGATGAAAAATACCGTATGTGCCGGATTTACCAAGGCATTTTCACTGCTCCTCAATTCTGCAGGTATTGAAAATGTCGGTGTTACAAGTAACACACATGCCTGGAATGAGGTAAAAATAAACGGAGTCTGGTATGTCTGCGATGTGACCTGGGATCAGAACAGTTGGCCGACTCATGATTACTTTAACATCAGTGAGTCTGAACTGCGCAGCATGGACAAGATGGTCGAATTTAACACTTCAGGCTGGTGGAGCATGGCACAAACCGGTAATGAATGGGTTCATACGCCATTAAGCTATTACTCCACGATAAGGCCTGCCTGTGTTACCCCGCACACATCGGATGTGGATGCGATTGACCTGACAGCGGCACAGAAGACAGGAAACACTTCGGCAACGTCTGACACCTCGTCATCTGACACTGACACAGGTAATTCAAATGTAACTCCTTCTGACAGCAGTTCAGATACCTCAGCTGACGATACCGCCACAAATAAAAATCCTGAACCAAAACAGATAGAGAGTGAAAAACCTGTTAAGCCAAACTATTTCAAGGTAAAGAAATTCAGAAAGGGAGCCTTACAGCTTACTATTAAGACTAAATCAAATGTTGATGCATACTATGTGCGTTACAGGGTAAAGGGTACAAGCAAATGGAAATCTGTAATTGTTGAGGTTAACGGAAAATCGCTGACATTTACTATAGCCGGGCTTAAATCAGGGAAGACATACCAGCTGATAGCCTACAGCGTGGATTCAGATGCCAACAGATCCAACCCGACAAAGGTCCGTACTATAAAAGCATAGTTTCCTGACAATAAATATTTTATTAAAAGCTCTTGTTTTTGTCGGATTAAAGTGCGATAATTGAAGGGTAAATATTAAACTAAATCATTTTTTGAAGGGATAAATTGAATGGATAGAGAAAAGGAAAAAATAACATTCTTTAAATCCGCAAAAGGGCGCATTATTTCTGCTTCTACAATCGTCATCGTTCTGATCATTTTGATTCTGAATGTTGTGACTTTAAGCAGCTTCAAGAGATCCATTCTCAACAGGACCAAGGATTACATGAAGGATGTAGCGGAGGCGTATGGCAAGACCCTTGAGAAGGAAGATGGTGGCCAGGTGCCGGATGCATCCGCTCTCGAAGGCCTTTTTAAGGGAGTCGGAGTTGAGGGACTCAGCTCGAGCTACGCTTATATAGTCAGTTCAGATGGAACCATGCTTTATCATCCTACTGCTGAGAAAATCGGAAAACCAGTGGAGAATTCAGTGGTCCTTGATCTGGTAAAGAGTATCAGCGCTGGAAAAATACCTGATGACAGAAATGATGTAGCTGAGTATATGTTCAATGGAGCAAAGAAATTCGCTTCATACTATGTAGCTACCGACGGATCATTTATTGTTGTTATCTCAGCTGATTATTCAGATGTTATGAGAGAGGTTAACAGCACTCTCGTTTCTGTAACAATTCTTGGGGTCGTAATAGGTCTTGCCGGACTTTTCGTTCTGGTATTTATTCTTTCGAGAAGCCTCAAGGTTGTCAAGGAGATGTCAGTCTATATCGATAAGATGTCCAACCTCGATTTCACAGGTGACGATGTGAGCGAGAGACTTGCAGAGAGACCTGATGAATTCGGTGCTATGGCGAGATCCATCCTGCATCTCGAGAAGAGGCTTATCGATGTGATATCAAGCATTCGTGCCCAGTCTGACAAACTCCATAAGTCATCAGCCGGTATGTACAAGGATATCAGCGATATGAACGAGACTACAAATCAGGTGGATGTAGCAGTAAATGAAATCGCGCAGGGTGCCACCTCACAGGCGGGTCAGACACAGACAGCTTCCGAGAATGTCATCACGATCGGAAATATGATCGAGAGCACGAACGAACAGGTTGAAAGCCTTGACGCTGCCAATACCAGAATGAAGGAATCTCAGAATACTGCTATTCAGATTCTTGGTGAGCTGGGAGATACAAACGACAGAACAAAGGAGAGCATAGAGCAGATCGCCGAGCAGACAAAGACCACGAATGAGTCCGCCGGCAAGATTCGTGAGGCTACAGCAATTATCTCAAGCATCGCTGATGAGACAAACCTCCTTTCACTGAACGCTTCTATCGAGGCAGCAAGAGCTGGAGAAGCCGGAAGAGGTTTCGCAGTTGTTGCTTCTCAGATTCAGCAGCTGGCAGATCAGTCCTCTGATTCAGCCAAGCAGATCGAGCAGATTGTAGATGAGCTTATCAAGGATTCTGATCAGGCAGTTGCTACTATGGAGACTGTAAAAGAGATTATCGAGCAGCAGTCACAGAACGTAGACCGAACAAAGAGTGCATTCGATGAGGTTTCAGTCGGAATCGATGATTCCATCAATGCCGTAACTTCTATCTCAAAGCAGATGAAGGATATGGATGTGGCTAGAAAGAAAGTTGTAGAGACAGTTTCTTCGCTTTCTGCTATCGCACAGGAGAATGCAGCAAGTACAGAACAGTCGTCGGCTTCAGTATCTTCTATCACAACTATTGCTAACGAGATAGAGGAGGCCTCAGGTGATATGAATAATATCGCATCGAAGCTAGATGAGAGCATGCAGAAGTTCAAGTATTAATTATTCTTTATTAAACTTTCACACTCAGACATTCTATTTTGTGATATTATAAGAATAAGCAAAACACCGTAGAAGATTTATTTTCTACGGTGTTTGTGTGTCAAGGGATAATATTTCATAATCATTGCATGATGTGAATTAATGGTTACATAAAGGAAAGAAAGGAAGAACTATGAAAAAGAGAACTGTTGTTATTTTAAGCCTTGCTCTGGCTGCTTCAGTCGCAGTATCAGCTGTAACACTTGGCTTTTCAGTCAAGCAGTCTAAGAGAGTGAATTCGTATATCACGAATCAGCTTAAAAGACAGGCTAAGGAAGAGGAGAAGACAAGTGACTATCAGGAGGACGGATATAAGGTCGGAAACCAGTATGAAATCCGTTCTACCACAGATATTTCAGATGCTTATAAAAGTGGAGATGACAGCAAACTTTCTGACACAGACAAGAAGACACTAAAGACTGCCTCGGATATTTTAAAGAGCATAATTAAGGACGGAGATTCTGACTATCAGAAGGAACTCGCTGTTTATGAGTGGATGTACCAGAATATCGGCCAGGGAGCCTCAACTGTAGTAACCCTTCCGGCAGCGAGCGGTTCTGATTTTACTCCGCAGGGAGTGCTTATATCAAAGCAGGCTGTCTGTGTCGGTTACGCTACTACTTTTCGTATGTTCATGCAGATGCTTGGTCTTGAATGCCATATAGTTCATAACGATTATCATTCATGGGACCTGGTGAAGCTTGATGATGACTGCTGGTATCATGTGGATATCTACACGGACGTAAGCTCACGCACTGAATTCCAGAATTTTAATATGACAGATGCTACTGCTCATAGTGGCCACGACTGGGATACCGCAGCTCTTCCAGCTGCAAATGGTGTCAGATACACCTATGCCGTACAGAACAACGAGCAGGTCGATGACCTCGTATCGATTGTACCGTATGTAAAGAAGGAACTGGATAAGAAAGCAAAAGACAGACACAGCCTTTATTTTTCTTTCAAGACCAGATATACCTCAGATGATCTGCCTAAAGCTGATCCTGTGGTCAACGGACTGAATACGGCTATAACTATGTCAGGTGTAGATACAATGTCTTTAAACGGAGTCTGGTACAATGGTGAGAATAACGACTACATCCTCGGAATCTTTATCAGTGATTATTCAACACAGCAGTCGGGGACTACGATTTCACAGGCAGAGCTTAAGAAGCTTACAGACGCTATTAATAAGGCGTTCGGAGTTGGAATGACACCTGAGATGGTAAGTGGAGGCATTAAAGATGCTGGGAATGATCCGGGATATCCGGATGATACAGCTGAGGGAGGAAAGTAAGCTATGAAGAGATTTTTATCAGTTACACTTACTGTTATTCTGGCCTTAAGTCTTATCGCCTGTGGTAAAAAAAATACGACAGATGCCGTTTCCCTTGGAAAAGAACTGATGGAACAGGCCGCAGGCTTTCCTGAGATGAAAACTATCACTTCATCTGATAAGGATGCCGAGATTAATTTTTCAACTCTCTGCGACTTCGATTACAGCAAGGTAAACTCATACTATTATGCATACGCGGCTGATGGTACGGCGCCTGAGATAGCAGTTGTATCGCTTAAGAATACAGACGATACAGCTGACCTGATGTCTGCGATTAAGGACCATCAGAAAACCAGAGAGGGAACCATGCAGGAGTATTCTTCTGATCAGGTTCAGATGGTAGGAAGCTTTATCCTGACACAGAAGAACGGAACTGTAGGGTACTTTATCGGGCAGGGCAGTGCTGACCTCGAAAAGACCTTTAAGAAAGAAGTGAAGTAGGAGAAGCAGTATGGTTTTTTCTAGCATGGTATTTCTGACTATCTTCTTTCCGATAGTCTTCATGATATACCTGTTGATTCCAAACAGGGTAAGAAATCTGTTTCTCTTTATGGCTTCTCTCGTTTTCTATGCCTGGGGCGAGCCTGTATATATCTTCGTCATGCTGTTTTCGACGGTATTTGACTATGTGAACGGCAGGCTTATAGGCTTTTTCAGATCTAAGGATAAAAATAAAAGTGAAAAGGCTGTTCTCGTGGTATCTGTAGTTGGGAATCTGGCTATCCTCGGATTTTTTAAGTACTCTGATTTTTTCCTGACTACAATAAACCATCTGACCGGCAGCTCGTTTGAGCTGTTAAATCTGGCGCTTCCTGTGGGAATATCGTTTTATACGTTTCAGACTATGTCCTATACGATAGACGTCTACAGGGGTGAGGTAAAGCCACAGCACAATATCATTAACTTCGGCATGTACGTATGCCTTTTTCCTCAGCTTATTGCAGGACCTATCGTCAGGTATAAGGATATTGCTGAAGAGGTGGACAGCAGGAGATTCAACCCGCCTGAGATAGCCAAGGGACTTTATCGTTTTACTATCGGTCTTGCGAAAAAAGTCTTGATAGCAAACACTGCTGGAGCAGTATATAAGGATATTGCCGCAATCCACACAGAGAATCTGACAGGCCCATTGGTCCTTATCTCTGCACTCTGCTATACGATCCAGATTTACTTTGATTTCTCAGGATACTCTGATATGGCGATAGGACTTGGAAGAGTTTTTGGGTTCCATTTTCCTGAGAACTTCAATTATCCATATATGAGCAGGAGTATCACAGAATTCTGGCGCAGATGGCATATTACGCTCGGTACCTGGTTCCGTGAGTATCTCTATATACCACTTGGAGGAAACAGAAAGGGTCTTGCGAGACAGATACTAAATCTCCTTATAGTCTGGTCACTTACAGGTCTCTGGCACGGAGCCGCGTGGAATTTCGTGCTCTGGGGACTATACTATTTCGTACTTCTTTTCATAGAAAAATGCTTCATGCTTAAAGTCTGGGAGAAGCTCCCGAAGAATCTGGAGTTTATCAGAGTAATAGTCACGATGTTTTTTGTAGTCTGTGGCTGGATACTTTTCTCACATACTGATATCAATGAAGCACTCATATACTTAAGAAAGCTCTTATCTCCATCATCCTGGGCGGCTGGATTTAATTTTGCAGGAGAGCATACTTCGCCTGGATACCAGACACTCTATATGTGGAGAAGCTCGATCATTGTTATTATCGTAGGAATGTTTGGAGCAACCAGCCTGCCTCACCGTATTTTTGAGTGGGTTGACAGAAAGTCAGAGAGACGCGGTGAAAAGCAGATAAGTGATCTGCAGATGATCACTTCAGTTGTGCTGCTTTTTATGTCAATTCTGATACTTATATCGGAATCGTTTAATCCGTTCCTTTACTTCAGATTCTAAGACAGGTGCTTTGAATGCAGAAAAATAAAACGAACAATGGATTTTACATATTTATCATACTGCAGGGACTCGTTATTGCAGGACTGTTTTCTACTGCACATAAGCAGAAAGATTATTCTGAAATCGAGAACAGGACTCTGACTGAAATTCCGGCTGTCTCCTGGAGCGATGTAATGAATGGTACGTATCAGGAGCAGATGGAAAGCGGCCTTAAGGATCAGTCGGATTTAAAAACAGCCTCTGTCAGAGCCTCTACGGTTATTGACATGCTTACGATGCATTATGACAAGAATGGCACCTACTTTAATACCAAGGGAGATTATGTCAAAAAAGAGACCGATAATGACTATACTGATAAGCATCTGGAATTAAATTCAAAAATAATAGCAAAGTTTGCAGATAATACTGGTAAGCCTGTAGACCTCTGCCTGATTCCGCCAAAGGGTTCAGTTCATCCGGAGGAGCTTCCGGATTTTGCTCCGTACTTAGATGATATGAAGTTCCGTGAGAAGGTGTTTAAGAACGCGAAGGACTATGACAATCTCTCTCTGGTCTCAATGGAAAATCTGCTTTCTTCTGACAAGGAGGCTTACTTTAGGACAGACCACCATTACAATGCATATGGGGCATATCTGGCATCAAAGGATTATCTGACTTCTATTGGTTATCCGTCAAATGATTATGTGGTCTATGTACCTCAGGAAGTTGGCGACAGATTTCAGGGATCACTCTATAAAAAAGAGCCGATTTTTACAAACTCATATGATCAGATGATAATTCCTACCAATGTAGACCATGTAAAAATCAGTTATTACTATTCGGGAGATGGAAGACTGACTCAGGATAAAAAGTCGATGAGCTTCTATGAGCCTGGGTATCTGCTGACAAAGAACAAATACAACGTGTATATGGGTGGAAACCATGGACTTGCTGTAATAGATAATACAGATAAAAAGGATGGACAGGTACTTTTTATGATTAAGGATTCATTTGCAAACTCTGCAGCTCCTTATCTGATAAACAGATTCAAGAGGATAGTCATGGTAGACCTGAGGTATTTCAGCAGCTCAGTCTCAGAGACAGTAAAAAAATACGATCCGGACAGGATCGTATTCTGGTATGAGTCTTTGGATTTTGCTCAGGAATCAAGGTTCCCGGCACTCTTGAGATAATGCTTATTTCCAATACTTGATAATGGTTTCAGCAAGGGCGTTTCCTATTTTTTCATAGGTGTATTTCGTCATATGCAGGTTATCTGCCGTGGCATATGGGCAGTTCTCCTGATTTACAAATGATGAGGTCTCGAAGTTTACGACTTTGAGGCCCTTCTTTTTGTAGATATTCAGAATCTTGTTTTTGGCATCGTTATAATTCTTAAGAGTATATCCCCTTGTATTCTTAGTCGAATAGCGGCTCATCCTGCGTGTGAACGAGGTGCAGCGGTCGCTGTAGAAGAGGTCAGGCATAATGACTGTTATGTGGCTCTTTCCGCTCTTTACACGCTTCTTGTCCGCACTCATGATATTCTGCATCAGGAGGTTCAGGGCTCCTGAGTATGTGCTCTGGCTCTTTGAGGAGGACGTTCCTACTGAGATGCCATCAGTGTAGTCGTTCGTTCCAGCACAGATGACTATCGTGTCGAAGTCCTCAAAGGTCAGGTTATTCGTGTCGAGAAGGCCAGGGCTTGCGATAGGAGTCTTGCCCATTTTTATCTGAGGCACGACATCTGAGATGATCCTGTAGCGGTGGAATGAGGCTGTTGAGCTGGACTTATATGCCATAGTAGCACCAGGAATAGCCGCGTTGTAATAGTAGGCATTTGTCAGCTCACCAATTCTCCATGGATAGGAGAAGATGTAGCGGGTGACATCTGTCTTGTAAGGGCTTCCATAGGTGATCGAGTCTCCGATAAAGAGGATTTTTCTGTAGTAATAATTCCTCTGTGAGGTCGTAAATCCATCATATGAGGTCGCCTCTATCTCCTTGCTGTTCCTTGTCGCTACCGCTGTGACATTGATGTAGTCATAGCCCTTTACAGGTGTAAATGTGCAACTGATATAGGCCTCCTTTGTCTGGCGGACTGTTGCAACGGTCTTCCTTTGATAGCTTCCATCAGACAGCTTCCTGGAGGATGAGATTATGTAGTTGGTAGCGTGGTTTATGCTTGTAAAAAGTATCGTGGTCGTACCGCTCTTATTCGTCTCAGCGTCGACGATGATAGGAGCCTCAAAATTATAGTATCCGTTCGAATCATATGGGGAGAGGCTTCGCTTTGAAAAATCAGTGTAGCGGCGGACTCCACGTACTGTATAGGCAATCGTATGTGATGAGGTATCTAAGTACGTGCTGTTTAGGAGGACGTTCTTTTTATCGTTTCCTGTGAAGGTCTTGCTGTACACATCGGTGTAGGTGGAGCGGTCCTTATTTACAGTCTCTATCGATTTCCAGCTTCCGTTATCAATCTTACGGTAGATAGTGTAGCTCGTTGCGTTATCATTCGCGGTCCATTTGAGCTTTGCGTGGAGATTTGTGATATCGGCTGTGACTATAGACTTGCCTCTGATAGTGGTAAGCCCATCGTGGTCGTAGTCACTCAGGGAGTCTCCACTGATGCCGAGTCCCTTCGAGCGGACTGTATATACATATTCGCCCTTTTTAGGGAGCTTTTTATCGGTATAGGATGTATTGCCGCCTGAGGAGTGGACTGACGCGATGCGGGTATAGCTTCCGCCACTCGCCTTTCGGTAGATGTAGCAGACTCCGGCATGGCTGGAGCTGAAGGTGAGCCTGGCAGTGTCGTATCCGCCGGAAGCCTCCTGTACATAGAGCGTTAAAAGCTTTGGCTTGTCGGCTGCGGCCGAATGTATATCAAATATGGAAAAAGAAATAAAAGCTGTCATAAAAATGGCAGCGGTGATTTTTATTTTTTTAAAATTCATATCTGTATTATATCAAAAGTTTTTGTAAATATCCATCCTTGACACTTTTAAATGAATAATGTAAACTAA
>SAMEA3663178__coassemble_233_pt1 | contig 18095 bp, 17 predicted proteins | sample SAMEA3663178__metabat2_low_PE_006 | metagenome-assembled genome bin SAMEA3663178 (sample SAMEA3663178) | pig gut metagenome | biome: pig gut; feature: pig-associated habitat; material: faeces | place: Denmark | collected 2012
GGCTTGAGACCGTTTTATGTTCTATAAAGTGTCAGACTCGGAATGTTACAGTTCTCCCGGAATGACGAAGTATTAACCTTATCATCTGTCATATTATATGAGCTTTGATTTCCTTAAAAAATCAAATAACAATAATACTCAGACAGCTGGCTGCCGTACATTTTATACCAGCAAAAAAATCACCTGTTCTTTCTCGCAGCGGCAAGTCGTGCCATGGCTCGGGCGAGTGAAGCACGGGAGTGATAGTACTCCTGGATACTCGTTTTCTGACGCATCTTTTCCTCAGCGCGCTCCTTTGCCTCTTCGGCACGGCGCACATCGATCTCTTCAGGTTTTTCGCAAGACTCCACAATGATTGTGACACGGTTGTTTATTACCTCTGCGAAGCCTCTTCCGGCAAGACCGACCTCGTGGCCGTCTCCATTTGCCTCAGAGCCATTTCCGGCATGCTCAGCCGGAGTTATATCCATCATTCCCTCGTCAAGTGCAATGACCATATTCTCATGGTGGGAAAGAATCTGCTGCCTGCCATCATGAGACTGGAACGTCACCGACTCAGCAAAGCCAGAGAAAAATGTCCGGTCCGCAGCTATTACTTTTAAATAAAACATCGGCACCTCCTATCAGAGTGTCTCCGCTTTCTTCTTCACATCATCGATAGTTCCGACATTGAAGAAGGCATTCTCCGGGTAATCATCCATCTCACCATCGAGGATAGCCTTGAAGCTCTTTACTGTATCCTCAACAGGTACATAGATTCCCGGAACACCGGTAAACTGCTCTGCCACATGGAACGGCTGAGACAGGAAACGCTGGATCTTACGGGCTCTGTAAACAAGTGTCTTATCCTCATCTGACAGCTCCTCCATACCGAGGATAGAAATGATATCCTGCAGCTCGTTGTACTTCTGAAGGATTGCCTGAACTCTTCTCGCGGTCTCGTAGTGCTCTTCACCAACTACATCTGGCTCAAGAATTCTTGAAGTAGATTCCAGCGGATCAACAGCTGGATAAATACCCTGCTCAACTATTTTTCTGGAAAGAACAGTTGTAGCATCGAGGTGGGTAAATGTAGTAGCCGGAGCCGGGTCAGTAAGGTCATCGGCAGGTACGTAAACGGCCTGAACCGATGTTACTGAACCGTTCTTTGTAGAAGCGATACGTTCCTGAAGCTCACCCATTTCGTTTGCCAGCGTAGGCTGATAACCAACGGCTGAAGGCATACGTCCAAGAAGTGCAGAAACCTCAGAACCAGCCTGAGTGAAACGGAAGATATTATCGATGAATAAGAGCACATCCTTGTTATCGTGGTCACGGAAATACTCAGCCATCGTAAGACCTGTCTCTGCGACTCTCATACGTGCACCAGGCGGCTCGTTCATCTGACCGAAGACTAATGCAGTCTTTGAAAGAACGCCGCTTGCCTTCATCTCAGTCCAGAGGTCATTACCCTCACGGGATCTCTCTCCTACACCTGTAAAAATAGAATATCCGCCGTGCTCTGTGGCTACGTTTGAGATAAGCTCCTGAATAAGGACTGTCTTACCAACACCGGCACCACCGAACAGACCTATTTTACCGCCCTTAGCATATGGAGCTAAGAGGTCGATGACCTTGATACCTGTCTCAAGCATCTCAGTAGCCGGCTTCTGCTCCTCGAACTTCGGAGGTTCCCTGTGAGTCTCCCATTCAGGGGCGTCGGTTATTTTTTCACCATCATCAATAGTCTCGCCTAAGACATTAAAAAGTCTTCCGAGAGTTTTTTCACCGACCGGAGTCTTGATACCACTTCCGGTATCCTCGACCTCCATATCACGGTAGAGACCTTCAGAGGCAGACAGCATGATGCAGCGCACTACGTGATTTCCCTGATGGGAAGCCACCTCCATTATGCACTTTTTCCCATTGTTGTTTACTGACAGTGCCTCCCGGATCGGAGGAAGATTGTCATCCTCAAAGACGACATCTACGACCGGTCCGGAAACCTGTACGATTTTTCCTGTCATATTTGTTCTCCTTTTTTTAGAGGAAAGGGGCTAGGGGTTAGGATTTAGGGATAAGCAGTCAGAAAATTCCTATCCCCTATGTCCTAGTCGCTATGTCCTCTGCTGGGCCCTAGCTCCTGCAACTATCTCAGTAATCTCCTGTGTGATAGCAGCCTGACGGGCTCTGTTATACTCAGTGCTTAGAGACTGAAGCATTTTTTCTCCGGCGTCGGTAGCCGACTGCATGGCGGTCATTCTGGCATTCTGCTCGCAGCAGAAAGACTGGACCAGAGCACCATATACAAATCCGACCACATACTCAGGAGCAATTCGATTCATGACCTCCTCGGCTGATGGCACAAATGAGATTGTCTCCATAGGGATATCAGCCGGAAGATTTTTTACCTTATCATCAATGAAGCTTTCACGGACGAGCGGCAGCAGCTGTTTTACCTCTGCCACCTCAGTCATCGCGTTTTCCATTCGGGTGTAGACCATTACGATCTCATCTACCTTGTGATGAAGGAAGTCATCCACCAGAGTCTCTGTAATGCTTCTCGCACGGGAAAGGTTAGGATTCTGGACGACAAAGTTGAACTCGGTATCAATCGCAATTCCCTTTGCCTCTAGGTAATGCTTTCCAATCTGGCCCATGCAGTAGATTTTTGCGTCCTTGTACTTCGCCAGCTCTTCTTCCATAATCTTCAGGACATTGTGGTTATAGGCACCAGCAAGACCTTTATCCGCTGTAACAACTAAGAGTCCTACCTTTTTCTCTTCATCATGCAGATCATTGTCCTCGAAGAACGGGCTTGTCATTTGAGGCATGTGTCGCAAAAGCCTGGTAACTGCACGCTGCAGCGAATAGAAAAACGGCTCGGTATCGGCAAGTGCCTTCTTAGCCTTTTTAAGCTTCGAAGATGAGATCAGATACATAGCATTCGTTATCTTTAAGGTATCACGAACGCTTGAGATTCTGTCTTTTATCTCTTTAGTAGAAGCCATCAGATCACCTCGATGCTTTGTACTTGTTTGCTGTGTCGATGATCTTTGTTCTCAGATCATCGGTAAGCTCTTTTTTATCCTCAAGGGTGCTGTAGACATCAGCTGCATTGTACTTTATAGCCTTGATCACATCTGCCTGAGTCTTCTTAATCGCTGCCTTATCCACATCGTCGAAGAATTTCTCCTGGGCGAGGACAAGGGTGATAACCTGATCCGCCATCGAAAGAGGATGGTTGAGAGGCTGCTTCAGAAGCTCCATCAGGGCATTTCCGTGATTCAGCTGTGCCTTTGTCGTCTCATCGAGATCAGATGCAAACTGAGTGAATACCTCGAGCTCTCTATACTGGGCAAGATCGATACGAATCGTACCTGAGGCTTTCTTCATAGCCTTTGTCTGTGCAGCACCGCCAACACGTGATACTGAAAGACCTACGTTTACAGCCGGTCTCTGTCCCTCGAAGAAAAGCTTCGTCTCGAGGAAAATCTGACCATCTGTGATAGAGATGACGTTCGTCGGAATGTAAGCCGAAACATCTCCATCCTGAGTCTCTATGATAGGAAGAGCTGTGATAGAACCGCCGCCCTTTTCATCTGAAAGTCTGGCGCATCTCTCAAGAAGTCTTGAATGCAGGTAGAAAACGTCTCCTGGATAAGCCTCACGTCCTGGCGATCTGCCGAGGAGAAGTGAGATGGCACGGTATGAAACAGCGTGCTTTGAGAGATCATCGTAAACCACAAGCACATCCTTGCCCTGCTCCATGAAATGCTCAGCCATAGAAGTAGCTGCGTAAGGAGCTATATACTGGCAGGCTACCGGATCGGCTGCAGTAGCAGCAACGACGATACTGTAGTCCATCGCATCATATTTTTTCAGTGTCTCAACAACTCTTGCGACAGTAGAAGCCTTCTGGCCGATAGCTGCATAGATACAGATGACATTCTTGCCCTTCTGGTTAAGAATAGTATCTGTAGCAATAGATGTCTTACCAGTCTGTCTGTCTCCGATAATAAGCTCACGCTGTCCACGTCCGATCGGGAACATCGAATCGATAGCGAGGATTCCTGTCTCAAGCGGAGTATCGACTGACTGCCTGTCTATAATGCCGGGAGCCTCATGCTCTACCGGGCGGTACTCATCCTCCTTGATATCCCCGTCGCCATCGATTGGCTCACCGAGAGCATTTATGACTCTGCCAAGAAAAGCATCGCCTGTAGGAATACCAGCTCTCTTTCCTGTACGTGCGACACGGCTTCCCTCGTGGATTCCGCTGTCTCGTCCAAACAGGATGACACCGATCTCGTGCTCCTTAATATCCTGAACCATAGCCTTTACGCCGTTGTCAAATACGACAACCTCACCGTACTCGGCATGGTCTATTCCATATATTCTTGCGATACCGTCTCCGACGCTGATGACCTGACCGGTCTCCTTAGCCTCGAAGTCGGCATCAAAATTCTCTATTTCACTCCTGATGATGGAGATAATATCGGTAGCACTTACTGCTGCCATAATCTTCACCTCCCGTATAATTTATTCTGCAACTGTCTGAGCTGGCCCTTGTAGCTCCTGTCGATCTCGTAGTTTTTGCATCTGACCAGGTAGCCACCGATAAGAGCCTTGTCCTGTTTTGCGACAAAATTGAACCTCGCATTTTGGAAAAGCTTTTCAAGGGAGGCTCTAGCCTTCTTCTTATCAGCCTCTAAATCACTCTCATCCACATAGTAGAGCTCAGCTGTAAGGATTCCGGCCTTCTCATCCTCAATTCTTAGATACTCGCGGAGAATGTCCGGGATAAATCTCTCGTTGTGATTTTTAATCATCACAAGCAGGAAATCTGTCATGGCCTTTGAGAGGCCTGCTGCTGTTGAAATCTTCTTCTCTACGGTTTCTTTTTTTCTGTAAAAAATAACCGGACTCATAAGAAATTCCATATATAAGGGCTCTGACTCAAGCATCGAAAGAACACCTGAAGCCTCGGATCTCTCTACTGGCAGCTCAGACAAGACCACCGCGTTATTGTGTACTGCTGTCTGCTGCATCCTTCTCACCATTCTCTAAGATCTTCTTGGCTGCCATCATAGCTAAAGCGCTGATAGCCTCACGGCTCTCGTCAAGGTTCTTCTGCTTGATGTTCTCGGCGTCGGTCCTTGCCTTTGCCCTGATCGCATCAGCCTCTTCCTGAGCTTCGGCAAGACTCTTATCGTAGATCTTGTCAGCCTCAGTCCTTGCTTTTTTAACGATCGCAGCAGCTTCCTGCTCGGCAGCGTCCTGTTTTTTCAAATATTTAGCTTTTTCTTCATCGGCTTCCTTCTTACGATTGTCCGCCTCGGTAAACTGGTCCTTAATATTTGCCTCCCGCTCATTGATCACATTCATGATGCGGTTGAAGAGGAATTTCTTTAAAATCCAGAAAATAACAAGTACGTTTACAATCGTAAAGAGGATGTCCCAGAAATTAACCTTTAGCATTCTATCCTCCTGTCCTTTAGCGGCTGGAAAGCCAGCCGCAGCAGAGTTCCCTGATTATTTAAGGAACAGGATGATAAGAAGAGCGATAACGAAACCGTAAATAGCGGTTGCCTCTGCGAGGGCGCAGCCTAAAAGAAGTGATGACTGGATCTTTCCTGATGCCTCTGGCTGTCTTGCGATTGCGTCAACTGCGCTTCCTGTTGCCTTTCCGATTCCAAGTCCTGCTCCGATTCCTGTAAGAACTGCGATACCGGCTCCAATTGCTACAAATAATGCTGAACTCATTTTGTAAATCTCCTTGTAAAAATAAAAATTGATTTGTCGCGGCCGCTAATTCCGCCTGCCCCGTGCTCGCTTGAATCGCTCGCAGGGGACAGGCGTCGCTCGGCCGTTCTGTTACAGTTTGTGTTAGTAGCTTTTCCAGCTACGTTTAAAATGCCTTCATCCGGGCAGGATACCGCCACTTTTTACCATACGCTGTGGCGGCAGTTACTCAACTGACTCGCGTATGAAGAGCGAGGTCAGGAAGACGAAGACATAGGCCTGGATCAGGCCGTCGAATATATCAAAATACAATGATGCGAGCGCTGGCAAAACTACCGGTACTACGTACTTAAGAAGCTCCATGATGACGAAGCTGCCGAGTACGTTTCCGAAAAGTCGCATGCACAGTGACAGCGGACGGATAAAAATCTCAAGGATATTTATCGGTGTAATGATAGGCATAGGTTCCGCAAAGCTGTGCGCGAACCGCTTCGGTCCTTTTTCAATGACACCACTGGCCTCAATGAGAACGATGCTCATCAGAGACAGCGCAACTGTCACATTCATGTCCTTAGTCGGTGGCTTAAAACCGATAATCCCTATCAGGTTCGATATAGCGATATAAATCAGAACCGACACCAGATACGGGACGTACCGCTTACCCTTTTCTCCGATTGTCTCTCCGAAGAATTTGTACAGCCACTCTATAAAACTTTCAAGAGCGATCTGCCTCTTTCCCGGATGCTCCACGCTCAGGTTTCGCGTCAGAAGAAGACAGACGATAAGTACTGCCGCAATTATGATCCAGGTCACAACAACTGATTCATAAACCGGTATGCCGCCGAATATCGGTATCTTAAATACTGTTTCGACATTCATGTCCGCCTTCAGCGACTTTACAAGCGCATCCAAAAACCGTCACTTCCTTTCAGCTCCCTTTTTCACGCATTTTAAAACAACAAATTTCAGATGTCAAGATTTTTTTGTGCATCTTGCACAAAATTAACATTCTATTTTTGTGCAAGATGCCAGAAGTTAGCTCTAAATTTTATGAATTCATTGCACTTTTTCGACATTTTATGAACAAAATATGAAAAATCAAGGGCTTCAACTCAAAAAAATAATGAAAATCCTTTGTCATAATGAAAAAATTTCGGCTGTCACAATGCTTAAACTAAAAAACTGTCAGCCGAAGCGTTTATTTTTTTAAGAAAAAAAGTCCTCTGGCAGAGGGGTCTGCCGGAGAACTTCATTGTCCCAAAAACAAATCTGTGTGTTATCAATCCTCGTCGATGAACTTGTCGTGAACTGCTCTCATAGCAACGTTCACATCAGCGATATCGATAAGAACAGTGATACGGATCTCGGATGTGGAGATCATGCGGATGTTTACTCCGACATCAGCAAGAGCCTCGAACATCTTCGCAGCTACGCCAGCGTTTGACTGCATACCAGCACCGACGATAGAGAGCTTTGCTACGTTCTCCTCCTCAACGATCTTCTGGAAGGTAAGTCTGCCCTGGCTGTCCTTTAATGCTGCTACAGCTTCCTTTGCCTGGTTCTGGTCAACTGTGAAGGAGATATCCTTCGTGTCCTCACGGCCGATCGACTGAAGTATCATATCAACGTTGATATTTTTCTTAGCGAGAAGATCAAATACCTTGAATGCGATTCCCGGCTGATTCTTTAATCCAACAAGTGCTATACGGGCTGCGTCCTTATCTACAGCAACTCCGCTTACGAGCATGCTTTCCACTTTCGTTACCTCCTTAACGACTGTTCCTTCTGCTTTGGTAAGACTCGAGCGTACCACAAGAGGTACGTTGTATTTTTTGGCCATCTCTACTGATCTGTTGTGGAGAACCTGGGCTCCAAGAGTTGCGAGCTCAAGCATCTCATCGTATGAGACCTCTTTTAATTTCTTTGCGTTTGGAACGATTCTAGGGTCTGCTGTATAGACTCCATCTACATCTGTATATATCTCACAGGCATCTGCGTTTAAAACTGCTGCAAGCGCTACTGCTGTGGTATCTGAACCGCCTCTTCCGAGTGTTGTTACATCGTCATATCTGTTTACACCCTGGAATCCGGTTACGATTACGATCTTACCCTGATCGAGCTCGGCATTGATACGGTCTGTGTCGACCTTTTTGAAGCGGGCATTCTGATGATGATGTGTAGTGTGCATGACTACCTGGAACGCATTCAGCGATATAGCCGGAACGCCAAGCTTTGCCATGGCCATGGCCATCAGCGCCACTGAGACCTGCTCACCTGTGGAAAGCAGGGCATCCATCTCACGCTTCGGCGGATCAGGATTTATATCCTTTGCCTTGGCGATCAGGTCATCTGTCGTATCTCCCATAGCTGAGAGGACAACAACAACCTTGTTTCCTTTTTTGTAATCCTCGATGCAGCGCTCGGCCACATTGTAGATTCTCTCTTTGTTGGCAACTGAGGTGCCGCCAAACTTCTTGACTATTAACATTGTTCCTCCAAATGTATTAAAAAACTTTCTGGTAAAAGTTTATGCCAGACGAATTGAATTAACGGCTCCGGTAAGTTTCCCGACCTTCTCGTCAAATGCTCTCTGCTCCATCTCAGGTGTGATGAATCCCACCTCACCAGGAACTATATCAGCATCGATATATTCGACGCCATCTCCAAAGCTCTCATCTATCATTCCCTGATCATCTGTAGCTCTTACGAAGAAGCGGTATCTGTCGAGGCCGGGATCTGCAAGATCAAGCTTCTCTTCCTTCCACTCAATCGGGACGTTCTTGTCGAGGTGCTTGGCTATTTTTACCATGTCACCTACTACTGCTGAGGCTGTAGGAAGCTTGCCAGCGCCTGAGCCGTAGAACATTCCATCTCCAAGGATATTACCGTGAACTAAAACAGCGTTGAAAACGCCCTCGACATTGTAGAGAGGATTTTCCGGATCCACAAGGAATGGAGCGACGCGGCAGGCATAGGTGTTACCCTGTTCTCTGCTGGTAGCAAGGAGCTTTACCTTACGACCGATCTTCTTTGCGTATTTGATATCATCGGCAGAGATATGAGTGATTCCCTCAGTTGGGATGTCCTTATAATCGACCTGCTGTCCAGCTACAAGTGAAGTCAGGATAGCGATCTTTCTGCAGGCGTCGTAGCCCTCGATATCGGCTGTCGGGTCCTTCTCGGCAAAGCCCTTTGCCTGTGCCTCCTTTAACACATCGTCAAAGTCAGCTCCCTTGTCAGCCATCTCAGTCATCATGTAGTTCGTCGTACCATTTACGATGCCGGCGATGTACTCTATGACATCACCTGTAAGGCACGACTGCAGGCATCTGATGATAGGAATTCCACCGCCTACTGATGCCTCGAACATGAAGTTTACTTTATGCTCTCTGGCGATTCTTATAAGCTCCGCACCCTTGTCAGCAACAAGTGCCTTGTTTGATGTAGTGACATGCTTTCCAGCCTCGAGCATAGCCTTTACAAAGGTATAGGCAGGCTCAACGCCTCCCATGGTCTCAACTACGATCTTTATCTCCGGATCATTTACGATATCCATGTAGTCATGGACGATAAGTGGCTGGATCGGATCACCCTCAAACTCTCTTAAGTCCAGGACCTTTTTAAGTTCGATCGGCTCGCCGACTCTCTTCGCGATCACATCGCGGTTTACCCTGAGTGTCTCTGCAACACCGCTTCCAATGGTTCCATAACCCATTATCGCTGCTTTCATGATATTTCCTTTCTCTCTAAAACTGTTCCTCTGCGAGTACCTTCGCGTAAGATACTCCGTCAATACCTTCAATCCTCTCTGTAATCCTCGCAGCTTCCACACCTTTAGGCAGATCAAGCGAAAGAGTGATGGCCGCCACACCATTCACCGGGATTGCCTGGTGAATGGAAAGGATATTTGCTCCAGTATCAGCGAGAACCGCAAGTATTTTTGACAGGTGGCCAGGCTCATCGATAAGCTTTACGACCATCGTGATCGACCTGCCCTTCTGATTCTCATGGTATCTGAAGATCTCATCCTTATACTTGTAAAAGCTCGACCTCGAAATCCCCGCTTTCTCGGCAGCTTCTGATGCTGAAAGGCACTTGCCGGACTCGAGCAGGAGCTTCGCCTTCTCGACCTTTAAGAGGACCTCCGGAACCGCCTTTTCCTTCAGCACGTAGTATGCTTCCTCTGCCATTTTATCCCTCACGAAAAAATAAACGATCCTGAAATTTCATGATCGTCGGACTGTCTTTATCAGAAAAACAAATGTCCTTGACTGAAATACTCTAACACAAGCGTGCATTTCAGTCAAGGACATTATTAAAAAAATTTCATGAATTATTCGGCATCCACTACGCCGCGCTTCGGCTTTCCAAGCGATACCCACTTCAAATAGGCATTCATGAACGGATCGAGATCACCATCCATAACACCGTCGACATTCGAGGTTTCCTCGCCGGTCCGAAGATCTTTTACCATCGTATAAGGCTGGAAGACATAGGAGCGGATCTGGTTGCCCCAGCTGATGGAGCTCACATCACCTCTGATATCGGCGTCTCTCTGCTCCTGTTCCTGCTCCCTTAAAAGCTCGAGCTTCGCACGAAGCATCTCCATCGCCTTATCCTTATTCATGTGCTGGCTTCGCTCATTCTGACACGTCACGACGATTCCGGTAGGGAAATGAGTGATACGAATAGCCGATGAGGTCTTGTTGATGTGCTGACCACCGGCACCGCTCGAACGGTAGGTATCGACTCTGATATCCTCATCCTTTATCTCGATATCCGGCGCATCCTTAAGCTCAGGCATAACGTCGGCATTTGAGAACGAAGTCTGTCTCTTGCCATTCGCGTTAAACGGAGAAATACGGACAAGTCTGTGCACACCCTTCTCAGACTTCAGATACCCATAGGCATTCTCGCCATTTATCTGAAAAGTAACCGACTGCAGACCTGCTTCATCTCCCTCTACCTCGTCTAAGAGCTCGAGTCCAAAGCCATGCTTGTCAGCCCACTTCGAATACATACGGAAAAGCATCTGAGTCCAGTCCATGGCCTCAGTTCCACCTGCTCCGGCATGGAGAGTGACGATAGCGTTGTTGTGATCATACTTACCGGATAGAAGAGTCTTAAGTCTTAAGTTCTCGAGATCCTTTTTGAACTCCTCGAACTCCTCCTTAGCCTCCTCGAGCATAGCCTCGTCGTCGCCATCCTCCTCGGCATCCATCTCTATAAATGTCTCGATATCCTCATACTTCTGCTGGAGGCTGTCAGCCACTGCGACATCGTCCTTTAAGCTCTTCAGCTCAGTGGTCTTTACTGTAGCCTTTTCTGCATCGTTCCAGAAATCAGGAGCCTCCATTTCACGCTCCATCTCCTGGATCTTATTTTTCTTTCCTTCAATGTCAAGTGAGGTGAGCACTTCCTTCATAGTGTCGTCGTAGCTCGTAAGCTCACTCTTCATCTGTTCGAATTCAAGCATTTAATTAACCAACTTTCCTTTTAATACACTGATGCCCTTCTGCACCTGATTATCCTTTGAAAAATCATAGCTGTCCATATCGGTAACACTGGCTGTATCTCCTGTGTACTTGTACTCCATCTTGATATCCGGCTCAATGCCCTTCTTATGGATACACTCACCGCTAGGAGTGTAGTAGGTCTCGACAGTCATTTTAAGAGCAGAGCCATCACCAAGGGTAAACTCCTGCTGCACAATGCCCTTTCCAAAAGTCTTGGTACCGATAAGAGTACCGTACTTAAAATCGCGGACTGCCCCTGAAAAAATCTCCGCTGCCGAAGCAGTGTTTCCAGATATAAGAACTACAGTCGGAAGCTTCTCCTGCTTTTTGTCATCAGAGGTGTAGGTAGTCTTCTTACCATACTTATCCATCATATAGACAGTAGTACCCTTTGGCAGAATATCATCCAAAATCTTCGTCACAGAATCAACGAGACCGCCCGGATTTGCGCGAAGGTCGTAGATAACGGCCTTCATTCCCTTTTTCTTGAGGTCAGACAGCGTCTCCTCAAACTCCTCCTGTGTTTTTGAATTGAACTCAGTTATCTCTATATAACCTATACCAGCAGATTCGTCAAGCATTTTTCCATATACAGACGGATTCTCAACTGCCGCGCGTTTAAGCTTTACGGTGTGCCTCTCGCCGTTATGCGAATAGACGATAGTAACCGAAGTGCCGGCCTTTCCACGGATTTTCCTGGTAAATTCAGTAAGTGTCAGGCTGTCAGCAAAAACACCGTCTGCTGAAATCAGCTTGTCTCCCTTTACTATTCCTGCCTTCTGGGCAGAGGAGCCATCAAAAACCTGCTGCACTATGACATCTTTTGAATCTTCTTCTCTTAAAACAGATACTCCGATGCCTACGTACTCACCGGAAGTATCCTCCATCTCTTCTTTATACTCAGATGCCGTCATGTACTTGGTGTAAGGGTCATCCATGGCCTCCATAAGGCCCTTATAAATACCATTTTTCTTTGCAGTATCCGAAACGTCCTTGTAATAGTATTTGTCTATGAGACCGGAAATAACCTTGGCTTTGCCGATATCCTTGAGATCCATAAAGCCAGTGTCATAAAATCTGCCAAGGACAAACCATCCACTGACAAGCACCGCAGTAAGCACCACAAGTGTCCCAATGATTCCAGCAAACACTCCCTTTTTAAAAGTGGATGGCTTTGCTTTCTCTGTCTCCTGTTCCTGTTCCTGCTCCTTCTCCTGCTCTAGTTCCTGTTTATTTTCATCCATAGTTTTATAAATCAAAAAAGGGGATGAGCCCCTTTTTTATACGTGCAAATGTCTTTTAAGTGTCAGACGGCTTCCTATATAGCCGATGCCAACTCCAAGAAGCAGCGATATCGGTACAAGCACCCTGAAAATGGAGCTGACTGACGAAAACGCAAACATATCAGAAAGCGCGTCAAACCTTTCAGCCACATACTTTATGATTTTACCATACATGATATAGAGTATCACCAGTGGGATCACAGAACCGATAAGTCCTATCGTCACACCCTCTACTACGAACGGCGCCCTGACGAACGAATCCTTCGCACCGATAAGCTTCATGATCCCTATCTCTTCTTTTCTGACAGATATACCGACCGTTATAGTGTTGCTTATCAGGAAAATAGCCACCGCGATAAGGATAACTACAATAGCAAAGGATATCAGCTGCACCAGCGAATTAAAATCTGTAAGCGTTCTGGCTGTAGCTGCCGACTGATGGACTTCTCTCACGCCAGGTAGCTTTTCAAGGTACGCTACGAGCGAAGCCTGCTTTGAGACATCCTTTAAGTATATCTCATAATTGGCCATATCCTTTAACGGGTTATCATCCGCAAAGGAATCTGCTGCGTCCTTGTGGTTTCCGAAATAGCTCTTCTGGAACTCACTCCAGGCCTCATCCGCCGAAACGAATTTGTACGTTCGGACCTCAGGCCTTTTGCTTATGGCAGTACCAATCTCATCGATCTGATTCTGAGTAGCATTATCGTCGAAATAGACTGTAACTGCCACGCCCTTCTCAGCATTCTTAAGCATCCCGCCAAAGTTTACTGTTATCGCATAGAAGAGTCCAAACAGAAAAATACAGGCTGCCATCGTAGCGATTGAGGCTATGGAAAACATCTTGTTCCGCCAGATATTCTTAAATCCCTGACGGATATTGTATGAAAGAGATGAAAGTCTCATGATGCGCCTCCCTCCTCATCAGAGACTACAGTCCCTTTATATATCGTGATAACACGCTTATTCATGGCACGGACTATCTCCATATCATGAGTAACGACAACTACCGTGGTTCCGTCCTGATTTATCTCGTTAAGAAGCTTCATTATCTCCCAGGTGTTGTGGCCATCGAGGTTTCCGGTAGGCTCGTCCGCAAGAAGTATCTTCGGATGATTTACAAGAGCTCTCGCGATAGCAACTCTCTGCTGCTCTCCACCTGACAAATGTCCCGGCAGCGAACGATACTTGCTCGCAAGCCCGACTCTCGAGAGCATCTGCGGCACCCTCCGCTTAATATCCTTCTTCGAGGCCTCTGTAACCCGCATCGCAAAGGCAACATTCTCATAGACATTTCTGTCCTTTAAAAGTCTGTAGTCCTGGAATACGCAGCCTATTTTTCTTCTGTAATCAGGTATATCGCGGTGGCGCATTTTGTTAAGGTCTTTACCAGCGACTACGATGCTTCCCTCTGTCGGCGAGAGCTCCTTTAAAAGTAGCTTAATCAGCGTCGACTTACCCGCACCGGAATCACCAACGATAAAGACAAACTCACCATTATTGATGCGAAGGCTCACGTCCTTTAGAGCGTGAGCCTTTACACCTGCTTCATATGTCTTACTTACATGTGATAATTCAATCAAAAATCCTGTTCCTCCATATACTTCATGTATTCTACCACCATCATGGCGATTTTGAAAGTAATGGCGTCATCAAATTTGCGAAGATCAAGTCCTGTACTCTTCTGAATCTTATCGAGACGATAGACGAGAGTGTTTCTGTGGATATATAACTGTCTCGATGTCTCCGATACATTCAGGCTGTTCTCGAAAAACTTATCGATTGTAGTAAGTGTCTCTTCGTCGAACTCATCCGGACTCTTATCTCCAAAAATCTCTCCGATGAACATCTTACACAGTGGAATCGGCAGCTGATAAATAAGTCTTCCTATACCAAGTACCGAATAGGCTATGATCTGCTTGTCTGAGAAGAATACCTTCCCGACATCTAAGGCCATCGTAGCTTCCTTGTATGACCTCGATACATCCTTTATATCACGGACTACTGTACCATAGGAGACACGAACCTTTTCGTCATCTCTATCCTCTAAGGCATCGATAATGGTCTTAGCTGTATCCTCAACGTCAGCATAATCCTCAGTAGCAAGTCTCTTTACGATAATGATACTGTCCTCGTCCACTGCTGTCACGAAATCTGAGCTGAAGCCAGAGAAAAGATTGCGGATTTTTTCGAGCTCATCGCCGTATTTCTCGCCCTCGAGCTTAACAACCATGACTATACGCATAGCGTTGGCTTCTATGTGAAGCTTCTTCGCACGATTATAGATATCAACTAAAAGAAGGTTATCGAGGAGGAGGTTCTTGATGAAGTTATCTCTGTCAAAGCGCTCCTTATATGCCACTACAAGCTCAGAGAGCTGCAGTGCCATAACCTTTCCCATCATCTGGGCTCTGTCCTCATCGTCTGACATAGTAATCAGCACGAACTCGAGGCTCTTCTCGTCGTAGACTTTAAAGAACTGCCTGCCTCCGATGACCTGGCTCTCCGCCGGTGACTGCGCAAACTCCGCCGCCGGTCTTCCGAATTCCGTCACATCACTTACTGTAGAAGCCAGTGAAATCCCCTCCGGATCGGTAACAACGAAGTTAACCTTTGTTATCGCATTCATCCCCTCAATCGTCTTTTGTAATATCTGATTTGTGATCATAAGGCCCCCAAAAATCAATGTATTCTGTGAAAGTTGTACAAAAAAAGGCTTTCATTTTTGAGCACATTTCACAATTGTCTTTCTTAGTTTAATACAAAATGACGAATTTTTAAAGTACCTTTAGCAATTTTTTATACATTTTTCCAATAAAAAAACAAAATCCGTAAGAAAAAAAGCAGGGCACTGTCATCAATGCCCCACTTCATTCTTAGTATTTTTCTGTAAAAAATAACCGTCAATCAAGCTTCAAAAGGAATTCCAGAACCCTCTTTGCACAGACATACAGGTCATCGCGGGTTATAGCCCCCTTCTTCATAGCCTCGAGGACTCTATCCGGGCGGTTGTCCGGCATTTTGACATCATTTCCGGCAAGGATTTCTTTATACTGCTCGCCGTAAGTCCACCAGTCTGTAGTCACGATCCCATTGTAACCCCAGTCTTTTCTTAAGACTGTGGTCAAAAGGTCCTTATTCTCTGAGCTGTGATATCCGTTTACTCTGTTGTATGAGCTCATCAGGCTCCATGGGTCAGCTTCCTTGACGCAGATTTCGAAACCCTTCAGGTATATCTCTCTTAAGGCTCTCTCAGATACTCTCGAATCAGCGTCCTTTCTGTTTGTCTCCTTGTTATTAGCCGCAAAGTGCTTAATAGAAGCAGAGACACCGTTGCTCTGAATTCCCTTTACCATAGCAGCGCCCATTTTTCCAGTGAGGAAAGGATCCTCTGAATAGTACTCGAAGTTTCTTCCGCAATACGGAGACCTGTGAATACACATGGCAGGGGTGAGCCACATGTAGAGGTTATTTTCCTTAAGCTCTGCTCCGCCTGCTGCTCCGACCTTTTCCACGATATCAGTATCGAAAGATGAGGCGAGAAGCACTGCGCACGGGAAATCTGTAGTGTTGATTCCACACTCAGGGTTAATTCTTACTCCGGCAGGACCGTCGCTGGTCATCACATTCGGAATCCAGTATTTTTTGTTGTTTCCGATACCATAGGTATTTGCCACACCTGTATTATTCTGACCTCCAAGCAGGTAAGCGAGGTCCTCATCAGAAAGCTGTGCCATGAAATCATCGAGTGAGATTTTGCCCTCGTAAACCTCATGGAATTCATGAACGCCCTGAGTCATATTATCCCAGGTCCGATGCATCGGCACACATCTCTGCTCTGGAATCTGGCCTTCCTGGAAACCCTTTTCGATAGGCTCTAAAACATTCTCATCGTAGGCAGCGAACGGATTCTTTGCTGAGTCAGCCTCCTTAACTGCCTCATCTCCTATATATGACGGAAGCTCTTCTTTCGTTCCGTCGGAAAGCAGCCTGTACTTTAGTCTCTTTGGTGTAAGGCACTCCTCGAGCTGCTCTGTAACTCTATTTTCCTTCTCCTGATGAGTGAAGCCTATCTCCTCAGCTGTCTGTGAATTTATTCCTAAGAAAAATCTATACGTGCCCTTCTGAAGGATCCAGGCACTCTTTTGTATTTTTCCAATATCGTCGTATGAGGCGAGGTCCTTTACTCTGACTTTAAGAAGCAGGTTCTGAGACTCGCCAGGTGCCAGAAGCGCAGTCTTCTTAAAGGCTATAAGCTCTCTTGCTGGATTTCCAAGACCGTTCTCCGGATCATTCGGCTTTGAGACATAGATTCCTACGACCTCTTTTCCGGAATAATCGCCTGTATTTGTAACCTTCACATCGAAGGTCAGATGGCCGAAGCACTTTTTATTTTTTACCTTACAGTTTACCTTTTCATCTGCACCGATAAGCTCGGTCTTAAAGGTCGTGTATGAGAGGCCATAGCCGAAAGGATAAACAACCTTCTCTGCTGCGCCCTTCATCGTATTAAACCACCTGTAGCCTACATAGATATCCTCATAGTAGTCCACGTGGTCCATGCTCTCGAAGAATGTATCTGCTGATGGATAGTCCTTTAAGTCTTTTGCAAAAGTATCCGGAAGCTTTCCTGACGGAGTATCCTTTCCGACAAGAATATCAACTGCTGCTGGACCGCCCTCCATTCCCGGCTGCCACATCAGAAGAGCTGCAGAAATCTTCTCGTCCTTTTTAATCCATGACAGGTCCATCATCCCGCCAATATTTAAGACTACGATGACGCTGTCAAAGTATTTTTCTATGCTTGAAAGTGCCTTCTTCTCCTTCTTCGTCAGATAGAAGTCAGTATCAGGGAAAACCTCTGAGGCGAGCTTCGGCAGATTTCTGTCCCAGTAGGCAGTCCTCTCTCCCTTTTTCTTGCTGCGTCCCTTGTCCTTATTAAGGAATGCAAGCCCCGGATCTACCGGTCCCTCAACCGAGCTTCTGTCCCAGCCCTCACCCGAGAAACGGCTGATCACGAAGATAGCTGTATCGCATGAGGCAGCTGCGCCACAGAGAAGCTCCTTAGGAATCTTTGCCTCAGGCATCATGCCCGGCTCAAAGTCCTCGTCCTCTATCATTTCATGGACAAAATCCTTATAAAAATCAACCAGTGGCTCGTAGACACTGATATTTTCCTCTTCCTCAAAGCCCTCGCAGAGATTCTTTACATAAGCACAGGTTACGTCGCCGCTTCCGCCGCCGCCCTTTACATAGTCGATCGAGGCCTTTCCAAAAAGAGCTATTCTGTGATAACCCTTAAGAGGCAGCCTGTGCCCTTCATTCTTTAGAAGTACCATTCCCTCCTTTGCGGCTTCCTTTGAAAGCGCGATATGCTCAGCACTTCCGGTAACCCTCTCGCCATTTTTTCCAAGAGGAAGATTCGGGGTATAAAAAGCTCTCATCCATTTACTGTTCATAGTTTTTCCCTTTCATGTATGTAAATAACCTGCCCAAAATTTCAGCCGAGCTGCTCGCCGATTTCAATAGGATGTCCGTTTAGAAAAGCAGAGGCGCTCATCTGCTTCTTGCC